>Ga0209373_10004356_pt1 | contig 12258 bp, 7 predicted proteins | sample Higcelweek5metaG_FD_187173 | JGI IMG/M metagenome (GOLD analysis project Ga0209373, IMG submission 187173) | Freshwater pond sediment microbial communities from the University of Edinburgh, under environmental carbon perturbations - High... | ecosystem: Environmental > Aquatic > Freshwater >... | reverse complement strand
GTTTTAATCGTTTTCGAGATTTATTTTCACAATCCCGGTTTCTAACTGACCGGAAGTTTTGTAATGCGTGTATTCGAGCAGATAAATACCTGCGCCGAAACCACTGATGTCGAGCGTAAACTGATGGATACCGGCAGATGCAACAATTTGCTTCGACAGAACAACATTGCCGGTCAGACTGAATACTTTGAATTGAATGCTGCCGTTTTCAGCAGCATCGATGGAAACCGTGAATTTACCACGGGTTGGATTGGGAAATACAGCTACATTTCCAGCATTGATTTCGTCAATACTTAGATACGATTCGGATATTTGCTGAAATCCGTGTGTAATAAAAAAGTTGGTTGATCCAATGGTCTCAACCATTGTCATTTCAGCTACAGTAGCAGAAACAGAACCGGAACCCGATGTAAAATATCCTCCGGAAGATGCAATAACAATTGGCGTAAGAGATTGTGCCATGGCTGTGCCCGCACAAAGAACACCAATAAACAAACATAAAAGGAACTTGTTTTTCATCGATGAAAATTTTATGGGCTTAATATACTTCCACAACAAGCGCTAATCCAGCTTATAGGTTAACTGAAAAACAGGATTAACACTTCGCAAAATGTCTTTGTATGTGAATAAATCCGGAATTATTACCTGCGAAACCAAATGCTGTTCAGCATCGGCAATACATGAGCAACATAGCGGAATGCTAATTTTGTTCAGAAAACAACCTTAACACAGGATCTATCAAAACAAGCCCTGTTTTTTCTGAGAATTTAATAAAGTTTCAACACGCTATTGCTGCCCTAAACGGTTGGCTTTATTCAGCATTTGAACGGACATTTCCTGATTGCCGAGATTGCTGTAGGTATGACTCAGATTTTTCAGCAATTCAACATTATTCGAATCAAGTGGATACGCCTTCAGCAAGTACACAAGCGATTTTGCATAATTGCCGCGCAACCCCTGCACCAGACCCATGTTTTCGAGCGCCGGTGCAAAATTCTGATAGCGCTGTAATGACTTTTCGAAATACATTTCGGCACTGTCGAGTTGATTCAGATTGCGCCCGAAAATTTCTCCGATGGTGTTGAAATCTGCAGGATCAATAACTGTTTTGTCCGCAATAATTTTCAGCAGTTGAATAGCCTCATTGTATTTTTTATCTCTCACATACAAATTGGCAATCACACGCAGATTTGCGAAGGAGACCTGATCGTCGGGAATCAGCTCTAAGACTTTCATGTACATAGTTTTTGCTGCCTCGTATTTCTTTAATGCAATATACACTTCGCCCAAATTGCCGAGTGCACTTGTGTTCTTTTCGTAAATTTTCAAACCACGCTCAAGATACATGGCCGACTCAAGATATAAATCCGACTGTGTATTTGCATCGGGCTCGTGGCGCGCTTTTTCGAGTAGTGTAAAGCCCGCTATATAATTGCATCGTGCACTGTTGACCGATGTTTTTACATCCGTGAGCACCAGCGTTTCGGAATTTTTCCAGGCTTTGTTTCTACCAATCGTCAAGACAGAAAACAATAAGATAAACGACACAAACAAATACGCCGAAAGCTTAGGCCAGGCACGTTTTCCTGATAGATCACTGCCAGAAATACGACGGAAAATCATGGCAACAACAATACAAAAACCAATCAGAGAAACAAACATAAAACGCTCATTCATAAACGTTCCTATATTCAGCAATAGATTCGACTGAATAGAAAATGTAATGGCGAAAAATAAAATGGCGTACGAAATCAACGATTTCTGTTTCATTTTGATGATGGCATAAACAGCGAGCGCAGTGAAAATCAGTATCGAAAAAATCACGAAAACATTGCTCCATTCCATTAAAGGGATCTGATACGGATAATAATCATGCGTGAGCGGAACAGGCACCAGGAGCAGTTTTAAATAAAATATCCAGGTGTAAACTATCGTTGCATACTTCTGCGATGTGGTGGCATCAACAAACGGATTGTTGAATATTTCCCGATCCTCGTAGCTACTTATAAAATAGCCCAACGCATTAAAACGGATCAGTGCATACACAGCAAATGCCGCTATAAGAACAGCTGAAATCAATACATAATCTTTGCGTTTTGCTTCGCTGAAGAAGTACATGGTGAGCGGGATCACGGCCACAAATGTCGCTGCATTTTCTTTCGACAGCAATGCAAGAATAAATAGGACGGCCAACCACAACAATTGCAACGGTTTTTTGGTTTCAACATATTTCAGCGCAAACCACAATGCTCCAAGCGAACCAATTAAACTCATGATTTCGTCGCGGCCCTTGATATTTGCAACCGCTTCGGTATGCAGTGGGTGTACACTAAACAGCACTGTGACCAGAAATGGTAAACTCATGTACCATTTTGAAGAAGTGTAATTCACAAATATTTTTCGCAGCACATGAAACAGCAACACACACAGCAAGCCATAGAGCAACACATTGATGAGATGTCCAATGAAAGGGTTCAATCCGAATAATTCATATTCAACGGCAAAGCAAACCTGCGAAAGTGGCCTGTATCGCCCGCCCTGCAACAGATTCTGTTCGCCGAATACCCCGGCCAGCGCATCGGTGGTCAGAATTTTCCCGATGCCCGAAAATCCTTGTTTGGTGAATTTGTTATCGCGGATCATCAGGTCATCATCGAGCGCATACTGATGTCCGAGCGTGTTGGCATACAAAGCAAACGCAAACAGAAAAATAATCAGCGCCTGCATTCTGAAATTTTGCGCAAAGAGGAATTTTCCGGATTGATGCAATTCAACACGGCTCTGAGCGCTGTTTTTCGAAGATCCTCTTTTTGTGGTCTGTTGCTTCATGTGCAAATAATATGACGTTGAATGTCTGCAGAATAAAAACAAAAATAAGAAATATCCGTTTGCCGGAACGTTATAAAAAGAAACATCAATACATTGGGTGATGATTTGCAGCGACAGGGTCAACGAATTACAATTTACTAATTTTCATCAGCAAAGTGGCTCTCAATGCCAATTGTGATAAGTAAATCCTGACAAATCAGTGGCATATTTACACAGAGTTTATTCGTGTATTATATGGCTTTCAATGGTACTCATGAACTCGCACCGCTGGTGCTTGGTTCTCCGAGTGCACACTGAGTATCACAGAGTAGATTTAATCAGGCAAAAGCCGGTATCAATTACAGCAAAGAGAATTTTAAAGCGAGCTTTCAGAATTAACGTTGCTGTAATTGATGAAACAAAACAATGTTGTGTTTTTCAAATCGGCTTTTGCTTTTTCAACTCCATAAAACTCCGTGAAGCTCTGTGAAACACTCTGTGAGCCTCTGTGTAACTATACTTCGTGAATATATTTTCCGGTTTTAATGTGTCGGCCCTGATTGCAGTGAAGCAATACAATAGAAATATGTATTTTTGATGTCAGACAGCTCTTGCTTGAACCAAAAACAAACGTAACGTCCAAGCTGTTGCCGCACGAAAATCATGACAGACAAACCCATTATGAAAAAGCTATTCAAGCCACTGATCATCCTTTTATGCGTGGTCTTTGCCGGTATGTTTGTGTATTTTTCGTGGGCGTATGCCGACAAGTTGCTGGCCGATGATCTGTGGTTTGAACATGTGGCCGATAACAACAACTTCAGCGATGCAGCTATGTTGTTTTATCAGAATGTAAACGGACGATTGGTGTCGCATTATTTTACCTGCGCTGTTTTCGAGGTCATCAGTCATCGGCCCGCATTGTATGTGGTTTTCAATGTACTATTGCTGATTGCTTTCATTGTTTCGCTGCGCTTTCTGCTGAAAAATTATCTACAACGATTTTATCCGCAATCGGCATTGAGAAACAAACTGACAGCCCTCGCCATTGTGATGACCGCATTTTATTATTACTTCTTTTTCGAAGGCCGGATCGAAACATGGTATTGGGTATCATCGGCAACGGTGTACATCGCATCGCTCATTGCCGCTATGTTTGCGTTCGGTTTTCTGATTGGACAATATCCGAATAAAATTCAATATACTGTCCCTCCGCTGCTCTTTTTTATGGCAGGTGGATTTTCGGAAACCAATGCTGTTCTGTATGTTCTCCTCATGTTGCTGTATCTGTTTTACAACAAACATTTGTTTTCAAACAAAGCCATTCCATACTATTTTTGCATGATTGGAATTGCCGGCGGTCTGGTCATCAATCTGTTGTCGGGTGGCCTCCAAAGCCGCCTGGGCTGGTTGCCCGAACACGACTTTTTATACGCATTTAAAAACGCATTACACTCAATGGTCGTTCCATTCCTGCGATTGAAGCATCTGCCATTCAAAATTATTTTCATTGCGTTGCTGCTGATTTATGTAAAGCATTACTACGGGCGGATTTCAGTGAATATTAAATCCGTAAAATTCAAACTGGCCGGCTTTCTGATTATTTGTTTTATCGCTCTGTACATCACTTGTTATCTATTGTCCGATATATCGCCCGACCGCGCCATGTCGGTGTTGTACTGGCTGTTTGTGTTTCTGTTGTTTGATGTGTTTGTGTTTTCGGGGGAAACTGCCGTGACGGAAAATACCAAATGAAAATAATCTATTGCATTTGCAGCAACCTGATTGTTTTAATTTCCTGGCCAATCTGAACTGAAAGAAAATACAAACCGTTTTCCAACGAAGGATTCATCCGGATTTCATGGCTACCGGCATACAAATTTTCCGATTGATTATACACCATTTTTCCGGACAGATCTGTTATGCTGAAAGTAGCTGCAGATGGTTCATTCACGATGCATGAAACCACAAAACTATGGCTGTAAGGATTTGGATAAACAGCCACAGAAAAAGCACTATTAAAAAATTCATTCAATGCCGAAGAAGCATCAGGATGAACGATCCATACCGGATTTGTATAAGCATGAAAAACCTCATCAGATCTGTCATACAAGGCACTTTGAGTCCCGTAATCACGATAAGTTTCAAGCTCGGCACGAATATAAAAATATTCATTGACTGCGTCAACACCAGCTTCGAGCGCCAGTGAATCAAGCGAAATACTGAGTGTTTTTTGAATCAGGTAATTGCTAAAATTGAATTCATACAGAACTTCGCCCGATTGCGTTCCAACGTATAAAGTGATTTTTCGGATTCTGCCAAATTCATCGCTGGACGCGCAGTTGAGCATAACACTGGCCTGGCTGAATTGCGAAAAGCTCATCAATGCTTCATCGCCGCAGATATAATCCTTTGTGCCATCCTGGTTGGCATCTAAGGCAAGAGAAATCACAGGTCCGTCCGACATAATACAATGTCCCAGTTTCAACGCCGATAGAATATGTTCGCCATGACTTCCCTTACCTGATGGACAAAAGACCAGAGTAGATAATTTTCCCAATGCATTATCGCTGATATCGCCGGTTACGCCATACACAAAATTGGTATTGCAGTAATTAAAATCGCCATGAGCATCGGTACCGGCTGAAATAAAAAAGCGGTAATTCTGAAGATTATGATTGGCGTTTTTCAGTTGCAGTCCTTTTTTCCAAAGAAATTTTGAAACCTCGAAACCAGGCAAAAGCCGATTGACATGTTCAGTGATATTTGTGGTGTCGTAGGGCGCAAACAGGTCTGTACCACTATCGTACAACACATTCCATGGATTAAAGGATTCATCGGTAGTGTACAGCGCATTGCGATAATTCCATATCTGACCACCAGACAAATTGTTTTTCAATAATTCAGTAGCATTGACAGAATACACATCGGAGACGACCGACAAATCATTACAGATAACAACATCGTGTCCGGGCATTGAAGCTCCGTTTGAAGGAAATGCCACCTCATTCAGGTTCCAGATACCGCCGTCAATCAGGCCTGACAGCTTATCGCCGGTGGCAAATGGATGCGCGGCATAGGCAAATCCGTTACACAGTTGAAGCGTTGTCAGCGCATCGTCAATTGAAATATCTGTTGATGACAGATCGCCATTGCCATCGCCTATATAGGACAATGAGAGCGGATTTGCAGGGTCAGGATAACAAAGCATATGAACCACATCGTCGTTGCTATTGACCAATGAAGCTTCAAGCGCATGAATCAGAATCAACGAAGAATCCTGTAAATTCAGTGTTTGAATTTCATTCTTTTCCCTGTTCCAGTTCTGCTGAATCCCGGCTCCGTAATTGTCATAATCGCAGGAATGATTGGTCGAGGCAATCCAGTCGAGACCCATGTATTCCGCCATTTTTTTTGTTGCTTCAAGTGGACAACCATACTCAGCTGAATTGTTTGTGTACAATGTATGGTAATGAACATCGCCACGACAGAAACCGGGCAATGAAGGCAGTGGCTCATCGGATCTAAAAACGCGGAAATACAGCTCGTCATCAGCTTCCCAGTCGAGTGAGAAATATACTTTTACATCTATCACATCATCAAAGCCCGCGAGCTTTTCGGGTGGTATGGTAAAAACAAAATACCAGAATTCCTGATCCACACGCGAATAATAAATATCAAACAGCGATGAATAATCCGCTGTGAACTGAATGGTATGTGCGTTGTTTTTTACCGGAAGTGTCGCATCGAAATCCTGCACACCAAAAGCCGCATCTGATGTCGATTTACACGAGAATAATGAAAGGAAAGTCGAATTGGAATACGAATCAAAAGACAGCGGACTTCCGAAAGCCGCATCATCAGCGTTTTTGATGGATATATCAATATAAACGACATCCGCAAAAGCGCCGGCAACATCGGCGTCTTTTATGTAAACCAGCACCGGCAGCCCGTTTGGATTACCAGATATATTGTTTTTCTGCATGCGCCAGGGCATGTCGGCCATCACATCCTTTCCGGAAACATTGGTTTGTCTAGAAAAGGAGGTGTCCGATTGAGAATAGATACATCCTGAAATCAGCAACATCAGGATAACTAAACAAACTATTCTGTTCATAAAAATGCCCTTATAATATCAACAAATATACTATTAAAACAAAACTTGTCGACATTGTTGGCCAAATCAATTTGTGAAGTGCCACTCAATTTTCGAACCTGTCAGCCAGGCAGGCACTAATTTATCAGAAAATGCCGTAGCGTATCATTGCTATTGTTGCTTTCAGTCAGGGGTTTTAAGGTTCCGGCTTCGGATCATAACGTAAAAGTGAGGCCGAAATTGAATTTGAGCATATTTCCGTTTCCGACTCGTTTTTTGCCAAGATCAATAATACACGTGTTACTTGTAGTGTTACTTATTTGCGTATCATCAAAGCTTGTGTATTGGGCGTCTTTAACCGGAAACAAATAACCGGAAATGCCATAGAATAGTAAAATATGATTTGCAACAGGGATCCTGTTTCCAAATTCATAATATAAACCTGTTAGCGATGATTTCTGATCAAGTCTGAAAACTTCAACATCGCTTGGTAATTCAATTTTATACAATGCTGATGATCCATAATAATTATCACCTACCTGACAATAAGAATCGTGATACGATGTGTTTTTAAAGGATGCAAAACCAATCCCAAACCTGAAATAATTATCAATTACGGAATAGGATAACCTTTTATGACCTTCAAGATATAAATTAAATAATTTTGTATTATAGGTTACAGCACTGTAATAAAATAATCTATTGTTGTTATCATTTATAAAATAATACATGTTTCGGAAATTTCCGACAACATTTGTTGATGTTACTCCGGCTCCAATGGACACGGAATTGCTTACAACATAATTTACATCAGCCGCTAATGGAAAACGTACGTTGACCAAAGGAATCTTAAAGGGTTCATTATAATAATCCGAACCAATTCGCCTTATATCCGGGAGCACCGATTCGCTTACAGAAACAAAGAACCGCTGCCCCAGATATCCGGTAGTTTGCGCCATCCCACAAAAGGCAAGCAGACAGATTATTGAAAAACTTATAGTCTTTATTATACAATTATTCATGATTACTGTTTTTTAGATTTGTTAAGTCTTGACATGGTCGTGTACAGCATGTTTTTCACCGTGTATGTGTAATCGCGGCTCTTCACCAGTGATACTTCATTATACACTTTTTGCCCAGTCCTGATATCATACAAATAAAAATAGTACAGGGTTTCGTATTTGGGTGAAGCCATGTATGCAAGCAAAAATGGGTATGTAGGAGGAATCATTAACAAGTAAACCATTGCCAGTCTAAACTCTCGTTGTGATCTGACAGAAATCAATCCTGTAAGACAAACATAGCTGGTGCCTTCATCGTCGGCCAGTAGATTCAGTTTATCCTGATTGGTGCTGATAAAGCTCTTGCCACTCTCATCCTCTTCGGGAAGTTCGTTAATCCATGATTGAATCAATTGAAATTTGTTATACCGGTCTTCATCACCATTATTCATATCGCTGACATCGAGCAGGGACAAGTCAATCTTCGCCATTTTTGCAGCCTCGATGGCCTGCTGAACATAGCGTTGTTCGTAGCGCGTCGAAGCCAGAAACCGTTCGCCACTCTTTTTGCTTTCGGAAGTACGGACATATGCCGGGTCGAAAAACAGAATTTTTGAAGTGCCTGCAAAAAGCGAATCTGTGAACTCAAAACTTTTTTTCTTTTTTTCTGTTCTTTCAATTTCAACAACAGATTTATCCGAAACATCATTAAACACCCGTCTGAACTCCTTGTCGTCGGCAAATGCCAGAAAAGCATATGCAAAAGGATCGGACATGCTGGCTTTTTTCTGGTTCTGTTTTATTTTATCATATTTCGAGCTTGTTGAGTCACTGACAGAAGTTGTGACTGTTGAATCCATTTTTACAGGCGGTGTAAACATGAAGTAATTTTCGGCAATATTGCAATTATTCAGCAAGTCGCTCATTGACTCACGGGCCATCCGAAATAAAAGCGAATCGGACGGATCGGCCTGATGAGCTTTCCATATTTCACGCGAGCAAATGGTCACTAAATCACGGTTTGACAAATTTCTGAACATATGAAACAAGCGCTGGCTTTCTCCTTTTATTTTGGTTGAAGAACGAATCGCGACTGTTTTATTTCTCTCATTCTTAAGCCGGACTAATCCATAGTAAGACGCTGCTTTTGCATGATTGAGATATGTGCTTCCCGGGTATTCTTTTTGTAAAATATGAATCAGATACAAAGCATCTACATATTTGCGGTCGGTCAGATAGAGTTGCAGCAATTCAAACCGCGATATTTCGCGCATGTTGAAAAAATCATCCCGGCCGAGCATGAACTCAGCACCTGCATCGTAATAGCCGGCCAACAGGTTCATCAGCCGTTCACGACGTTTTTTAATATTCGGGTGCGTCATTTTTTCATCGTCAAAATCTTCGATAGCTGTAATAAGTGACACAGTGTCGAGCCAGCATTTATCCGGAATTTTTAAATATTCATCTTCAAATAATGAACGCGACACAGGAATTTCATCCACCGGAAAATCGCTGTACAATAGCACATCGCACAAGGCTTCGGCTTCGCTTAACTTGTACCCCGATTTTGAATAATACTCATTAAAGCCTATTTCGTCTGCTGCAAATTCCAGATCTTTCTGATATTGCAACAACGAGAAGAGGCGGTCTGACTTTCTGATATTGCGGTACTCACCCACATTGCGGCGTATACGGTTTTGTTCTATATACGCATCAATGCCATGTTTTTTTATATAGTGAACAATTTCATGCGCCAGCACAAAGGCAAGCTGAGCCTCGTTTTCGAGCTGTGCCAGCAATCCAATGTTGACAATCACAATTCCGTTTGGCAAACAGGCGGCATTCACTTCGGGATAGCGCGAAACATAAAAGCGGAATTGCGACCTTACATCGGGGAAATCCTTCAACAACTGATCAGCAACATTGTTTACATATATAGTAAGTGGATCTCCAAACATTAAATCGCCACTGCGCAGCAAATAGCGGAGATAAAAATCCGAATATTTAATAAAATCCTGCTTGCTTTTTATTTCAGAATATTTTGCACCAGGGCCGATTGTACCAACATCGGTGGTAGTTACCAAAGCGTTTTCGCTGTAAAACTCAACCGGCAATTCGCCTTTACACTGTATTGGCTTGTAATGATCGAAATCCTGAGCGGCTAAATAAGCCGTTAACAACACTACCAAGCCAGTTGTCCATATACCTTTCAACATGATAAAATATTTTGAACAAATATAAGCGAATATTTATAAACATTAACATTTGACTAAAAAAACGGCAGCGTAAAAAAATCAAAACTAGAATCTCTCTCATGTTATTATAAATCAACAACATCCCTGAGCACTATGATTAATAAGTAAAGTAAAAACAAACAATATCTATATTTGCAAAAATATTTAACATGAAAAACCTTGCATCCTTATTAGTTGTATTGTTTCCATTACTCATTATGGCTCAGTCTCTTCCCAAAAATATTTCTGTTGTCAGAGGTGAAAAACATGTAGCAAAATTGTTCACGTCAGTATCCGGATTAAATGTGCCATCTGCATATGCTCTACCCAACGGCGAAACTGTTGTAATAAACCCGCTGGGGTTTCAATGGCATCAGTACGATGAAAACATGAATCTGACTTATCTGTCAAGTATGGATGAATCAGGAAGTTACTTTACCGGGAAATCCAATGTCCTGTTTGGAAATAACAAGGTATATATGTTTTTTGCGAAAATAAACGAATCCGGCAATAAATTAGATTTTTATGCAAAGGTATATGATGTTGAAACAAAAGAAATGATGCAAAAACATGAACTGTATTCTATTCCATTCGATGAAAAAGAATCTTCAGTCATTTTAAATGTAATCAGCAGTAATGACAACAGTAAAATTGCTGTCATTATGAAAAGCAAATCATCTGAAGTAAACGAAACAATCCAAATATCCTGTTATGATTCCGGATTAAATTTGTTATGGGCGCAAAATGATATGGAATTGGATGCCAATGATAAATACTTAAACAATTTTCAAATTGACAATGCCGGAAATATTTATCAATTGCATATGAGTAAAATAGATGGCGAAAACAAACTCTCCTTTTCAGTTTACACTGATGATGAAAGCGGCGCACATAGTACTCCATTTGAATTAAGTGCCTACACATTCTTTGATATTTCATATAATGTAAATGAAAATCATGGTGCAATCACTATGTTTTATGGCGAATCAGAATGCGTTGCAAAAGGGGTGGTTTTTGCCAAGTACGATAAAAAACACAATATTCTGGATGAGCCTGTGTTTACTGAATTCCCTTCCAGTGTTCTTGCAAATGAAATGTGTTATGGAGAATCTGAAGGATTGTATGGATATTCCTTCAGAAAACTGATCCCGCTAAAAAACGGTAACTATGCATTTATTGCAGAGCAATTAGTATATAATGATTGGGGACAAAATTATGTAAGAACCGGATGTATAAAAGAGAAAGGGAAGGGCAATGCTTCGAATGTGTATAACAGCGGCGCTTTTCTTGTTGCTTTTTTTTCTCCTGAAGGAGAAGTTATTCGTTTTGTTAAAGTTCCAAAATCTCTGCACGCCGGATATGATATTTACATTAAATCAGGTATATTTTCAAACGGCACGTCTGTGTTCTTCCTTTATAATGACAATTGTAATAATAATGGTGGGGATTGTATGTCTCCTTTGGCTTACAATGGAGGAAAAAAATGCGCCAATGTGCTGGCCGAAGTAAATGAGAGCGGAGATGTGTCAAAATATTTTATTCCAGCAAACATTACAGCAAGAATAAATAACTTTTTACCTTATTGCAACAATGATTCTTCATTTTTATATATCATTGGGATGAACAAGATTAATGTTGGAAAAATCACCGCCAAATAAACAAAATCCGTATTCATTCGTATTAAGAAATAAAAAGACAAGGATGAATATCTTAAAACCGTGGATGCTTGCATGTGCCTTTTGTCTGCTTGTGTTGAATGTTTCGTCACAAAATATTTTCGACACCCTTTCCTATATCCCGCACACTTTAATCAAAAACCAGCAGATGAGCAGCACCTGCTGGAGCTTTGGAACAACCTCCTTTATAGAAAGTGAATTGATGCGCACCGGCTATGGCGAAACAGATCTGTCGGAAATGTATTTTGCATATCATGCACTGAAAGAAAAAACTGTTATGCATGTGCGCATGCAGGGCAATAATTTTTTCACACCCGGTGGTCAGATGCACGATGTAATGAATATTGTGCGGGAATATGGGATGATGACTGAAAGCAACTTTGGCGGGTACACTGCAAAAAACGCAGGACACAATCACGCATTGCTTGATACGGCATTGGCTC
>Ga0209373_10004355_pt1 | contig 12261 bp, 1 predicted proteins | sample Higcelweek5metaG_FD_187173 | JGI IMG/M metagenome (GOLD analysis project Ga0209373, IMG submission 187173) | Freshwater pond sediment microbial communities from the University of Edinburgh, under environmental carbon perturbations - High... | ecosystem: Environmental > Aquatic > Freshwater >... | reverse complement strand
GCAAAATGATAACAGCCTTAGCGTTGGTTTATTTGCAATGAACGATCGTGCTGGTGCATTTGGTCACACAGAAGCGTTATTAGCTGTTAGTTATAATTTGAGATTGTCAGAATCTGGTCACTTTTTGAGTTCTTCTATCTACGGTGGGTTTAATCAGAAGTCATTGGATACTGAGAGTTTGACTTTCGATGATCAATATATTGCTGGTTCCTATGAAACTATAAATCCAAGTAGCGAAACGATTTTGTATGATTCAAAATTATTTATCGATGCTGGATTTGGTGTATTGTGGTATTTCCAACCTGAAGAAGGGAATATAAATGCATTTGCTGGCGTTTCGGCTTTTCATTTGACATCTCCTAACGAAAGTTTTATCGAGAGTGATGGATCGCTATTTACAAAAATATCGACACAAGCAGGAATAAAAATCATGCCCGAAGGTAGTAGTCTCAGTTTTATGCCAAACATGATTATGAATTCACAAAAAGGCACTTACGAACTTGCTAGTGGATTATACACAGATTATGCTATAAATGATGAAATGACTGCAAGAATTGGTATCTGGTACAGGGCTCAAAATACAGTTGCATTTCTGGTAGGATTCCAATACACAAACTATTCAATTGGATACAGTTATGATTTACCAAGTGGCGGCATTAGTAATGTTGCTACCAGTGCAAATACTCATGAAATTAGTATAGCATATTATTTTAATTCTGCTGATAAAATTCGTAAATTATTTTAAATCCATTTTATATGAGATGTTTAAAATATATAATTTTAATAATAGGCCTTACTACTCTTAGTTCGCTGTCACTAAAGGCGCAACTAGTAATAGATGACATTCTTACCGATGTCGAGTTGGTAGAAGAAGTGCTTCTTGGAACAGGTGTACAGGTTTATAATATTTCTTCGACTGGATCTGGACAGGCCATTGGAGAATTTAACACTGGTGCAGGAGATCCAAGTGTACCAATGTCAAATGGTATAATTCTGTCCACAGGAAATATTTTCGATGCTCCTGGTCCAAATGTTTTTGGTGGGACTTCAACAGATAATGGAACAGCTGGAGATGCTGATATTGATGCAATAATTGGAATGACATCTAATGATGCTGCGGTAATCGAATTTGACTTTAGATCGCCTTCAGATACTGTTCTTTTTAATTATCTGTTTGCCTCAGAGGAATACCGCGAGTATGTATGTGATTTTAATGATGCTTTTGCATTTCTTCTGTCAGGGCCAAATCCTCTAGGAGGAAACTACATTAACTACAATATCGCATTAGTTCCTGGCTCATCTACACCTGTTGCTATTGCAACAGTAAATAATGGTGACCCAAATAGTGTTTGTGCTGCAGAAAATTCTAATTCTGCTCTGTATGTTGATAACATTGGTGGTACATTTGTTGAATTTGATGGGTTAACTAAGATGTTTACAGCAATTGCTGTTGTTGAGCCTTGTGAACTTTATCATATCAAAATTGTAATTGCAGATGCTTTGGATTCTGCTTATGATTCGGCCGTTTTTCTAGAAGCCAATAGTTTTGGTGCTGTCGTTGACACTTTAATTGCAGATTTCGTATTTGATGATCCTAATTGTGTTGATGAAAATATTCAATTTGTAAATGCTGGACCAACAGGTTTTGGCGTTACCTATGATTGGACTTTTTATGGCCCTGCATCACAGGCTACATCAACCGAAGAGAATCCATCTGTTAGTTGGTCAGTTCCAGGTTTACACCAAGTTGATCTTAAGATTGTTATCAACTGTGGAATGGATTCTGCAACTATCACAAAATTTGTAAATGTTCATGAAAGACCTAATGCAGATTTTACATTTGCTAACAATTCATGTGAAGATAATTCAGTTCAATTTACAAATACTGGTTCAACAGGTGGCGAGTTTACACACGAGTGGATTTTTACAACAGATGCTAGTCCAACAGAATCATATAGCGAAAACCCAGTTGTAGTTTTTAGCGAGCCTGGCTTACATCCTATTCAACACATTGTATCCAATGATTATTGTACTAGAGTATTGTATGATACTATTAATATTGTGATTGGTCCCGAAGCATCATTTGTGCATACAGGACCTATTTGTGCAAACCAAGCAATAAGTTTTACTAATACCGGAACTAGTGCTGGCGTCACATTTAATTGGTCATTTACTCCTGATGGGATTCCGGCTACTAGCACAGACGAAAACCCTAGTGGAATTACATTTGCTAGTTCTGGAATAAAAATGGCTTATCTTACTGTAACCGACAACATAAGTGGATGCCAGCAAACATTTGAAGAAGTAATTCAAGTTTTAGATGTGCCAGTAGCAGATTTTAGCTTTACAAATAGTGTATGTATTGGCACTAGCGTAAATTTCACAAATATTGGAAGTAGTGGCGATTCATATTCTTATTTATGGGATTTTGGTCCTAACGCATCTCCAACAGCATCAACAAGCGAAAATCCTTTAGGTGTTATTTTTAATTTAAATGGCAATCAAAACGTCACATTAACAGTATCAAATTCGGCATGCAGTTCAAATATAACACAGGCTGTACCAGTGAGTAATTCACCAGCACCTAACATATCATTTAGTAGTTCTGCGCCAAAATGTGATGGTGAACCAATTGACTTTATATTTGACTTAGATCCGACAGGTTTAGACTTTGATTGGAATTTCGGTTTAAATGGAACCCCGGCTACATCAACAGACATAAATCCAGTTGGCATTAGCTTTAGTACTGATGGTGTCCAAATAATAAATCTAATTATTGTTGACCAAATTACAGGATGCACTAATAGTGCAACACAATCAATTGTTTTATATGAAACGCCAACAGCTGATTTTACTTTTACCGACTCAGTCTGTATCGGAGCTTTGGTTGACTTTACGAATACAGGATCAACTGGCATAGGATTTATGTACTCTTGGGATTTTGGTACAGAATCAAGTCCATCTTCATCTTTTGCTGAGAATCCAACAGGCATTAGTTATTCTAGTAATGGAGATAGAGTTATTACTTTGACTGTTAGCAATATAAATTGCATAGCAACTTATACAGACACTTTACACATTAAGAATTCTCCTGCACCAGTTTTAGATTTCACATCTAATAGTCCAGTTTGCACAGAGAATGATATCTCCTTTATTATTTCTGATTTTAATCCTGGATTAAGCTACTCATGGACATTTGGCCCAGGTGCTACACCAAGTACCTCAACAGATCAAAATCCTATCGTTCAATATGCTAACGATGGTATATTCACTGTACAATTGTATGTCACTGACCCATTAACTTCTTGCGACAACTATGTCGAAGAAACTGTCTTAGTTTATCCACGACCTGATGTAAGTTTTACTTCGGATGCTCCTGTTTGTATTGGCGAAACTGTTAGTTTTACTAATACTGGGGACTCTGGTCCAGACAATTCATACAGTTGGGACTTTGGACAAGGATCTTCACCAACAGTATCAAATACCGAAAATCCAATTGGAGTAACTTATTCATCTTCTGGTGAAATAGTTATAACACTATCAACTTCTAATAATAATTGTACACGTACTATTACAGATACAATTGAAATTTACGCAAGTCCAATTGTTGATTTTACGTCTAATGCCCCTCAATGTACTGGTCAGCCTGTTCAAATTCTCAATTTGAGCGAAGTTGATGGTGCCGCAACTTACGATTGGACATTTGGCGGAAGTGCTTCTATTACAAGTTCTACAGATATAAATCCTTTAGTCCTATATTCGACTCCTGGAACACATCCTGTAGATTTGGTAGTTACAAATACTGCGACAGGCTGTATTGATTCAATTAGTTCTGTAGTTAATATTTTTGAAGCACCAATTGTTTCATTTACTTCAAATGCTCCTTTCTGTCCAAACGAGCCAGTAAGTTTTACAAACGAAGGTAGTACAGGTAGTGATTATACTTTTAGTTGGAACTTTGGTAGATATGGCATTCCTTCTTCAGCAACATCAGAAAATCCGTCAGGAATTACATTTTCTCAGGGTGGAACTCAAGATATTTGTTTAACAGTATCTAATAATCAATGTGGCATTTCTGTTTATCAAACAATTGACATTCTTGAGGCTCCATTTGCAGATGCTGGTCTTGACACTATAATATGTGCAAATAGATCAGTAATAATTGGAACTCCAGAGATAGTTGGAAATTCATATTTCTGGTTTCCAGCATCTTTTGTTGATAATAATTTACTAGCTCAGCCACTTGCATCTCCTTTAGCAGAATTTACTTATTACTATTTAACAGTTACAGATACAAATAACGGATGTACTAGTGTAGATTCTGTAAAAATTACGATGATTCCTCCAACAATAGCAAATGCGGGGCAAGATATATCCATTTGTGAAAATGAGAAGGTGCAAATTGGTACTGGTGAAATTCAAGGTCAAGAGTATTTGTGGGAACCATCCTTAGGATTAGATAATGATACAATTGCCAATCCGACTGCTTTTGTTACCGAAACTACAACTTATACTGTTCATGTAACATATGCTGGATGTGATACAATAAGCGATGACGTTACCATCAGAGTGAATCCAATACCGGTTATTGATGCAGGAGAAGACCAGACAATTATTAATGGTGATCAAACACATATTACAGCTACAGGTGGAGTAAACTATTACTGGACTCCTGCCGAGTTCATTAATAATCAATATTTGTCTCAACCTACAGTTTATCCAGATGATACAATTACTTATACGGTTGTAGGGACTAATGTATTTGGTTGTTCAAGTATTGATTCTGTGACTATTTATGTCAAATATCCTGAATTCTATATTCCAAATTCATTTACACCAAATAATGATGGCAGAAATGATGTATTCTTTATTAGAGGAAATAATATTGAAGATTTCAAACTTCAGATATTTAATCGTTTAAACCAATCGATTTATATATCGAGTGACAATAAAGCAGGTTGGAATGGAACAATTCAAAATTCTGGTGAAGATTGCCCAGAAGGAGCATATGTATATGTTTTAACTGGTGTTGATGAACAAGGTGAGAATGTGCTAGAAACTGGAATTATTAATCTAATAAGGTAAAATAAAATTTATTTAACTAAGAAAACCGCCTCAATTGAGGTGGTTTTTGAATTTATAAGTACTTAAAATCTATAAAATTTGACAAAACTTAAAATTGTTAATGACATTTTAACCAAAGTTCGACAATATCAACATTTAAAATAACACGATACATATAATTTATGAATAATTAAGTGGAATATGAACAACTTTTCACTACCTTTAACGTCTAATAATTGCATTGATTAGAACATTGAAAATAAAATCTAAAAAATGATGGTTAAATCTGCATCTTGGCTTTTCTTATTATTGGTGTCATCTGCATTGTTTGGCCGAGGTTCATATTTTTCTGCAATAGAAGATTTTAATTCTCTCCCAATATCTACAGAATACTCTCAACGAGAAAAACTATTACAACCTGCTGGTCCATTTTGTATAACTGATGCTCCAGAAAATTTAATTGCATCAACTCCTGGTGGGGTTTGGTCTGGTAATGGGATTACCGATCCTATTGCTGGAACTTTTGATCCGGCTGTTGCTGGTGTCGGCGATCATATTATAACATATGTTTCAATAGCTGGAACAGAGACCACAACAATACATGTAGATCCTATTGTTAATGCTACAATAACTCCTGCTGGACCTTTTTGTGATAATGAAAATATTTCATACTTATCAGGTGCGAGTCCTGGAGGTAGTTGGTCTGGGCCGGGTATTACTAACCCAGGTACTGGAGCTTTCGACCCTGAAATTGCAGGTGCTGGAACACATACCGTTCAATATAGTATTTCTAATGGAGGCTGTTCTGATGTCGATACTGAAAACATTTTAGTCTATTTAAGTCCTGATGCTAATTTTCCACCTTTGGCTGACGTTTGCGAAACGGACCCTCCATTTAATATTATTCCTGATAACCTAGGAGGAGTTTGGTCAGGAATAGGAATTACAGACCCATTGAATGGCACTTTTAGCCCTGGCGTTTCTGGCCCAGGTTCGTTTATGATTAGTTATACGTTATCTGATGTTAATTGTACTTCACAGCTAATTAGACGCATAAATGTTGACACATTGGTTATTGCCACAATTACACCAGTTGGCCCTTTTTGCGATAATGACCCAGCAATCATTCTAACGGCTGTTGACATTAATGGCACATGGTCAGGAAATGGTATAACAGATTCGTTAACTGGAGCATTTAACCCATCAGTGGCTGGTGCAGGAATACATACAATTACTTACGAAATTATTGCTGGGGCATGTGAGGATATTGATAATTCAAATATAACTGTTTTAGCTGCTCCAGATGCAACAATTAATGATCCCGGTGAATTCTGTATAAGTGACCCTCCAGTAAATTTAACTGCGTTTACTCCTGGAGGAGTATGGGCAGGAACTGGAATTACAGACCCAATCAATGGCACGTTTGACCCTTCTGTTGCAATTGTTGGAGCAAATAATATTACATATACTGTTAGCAATCCTAATTGTACTGCTGTTGGTAGTATTACAATTTTCGTTTATAATTCTGTGGTTGATGCTACAATTACTTCAACAGGACCATTTTGTATTAGTGACGGATTGATAAATATGACTGCAATAAGTCCAGGTGGTGTTTGGTCTGGAGTTGGTATTACTGATGCAATAAATGGTGTTTTTGATCCTAATGTAGCTGGAATTGGAAATCATCTTATTACTTATGACGTTGGCAATCCAGCATGTTTTGACACCGACACTCAAACAATTCAAGTGGATGATACATTAAGTGCAATAATTAATAGTCAAGCACCAGTATGCGAAAGCGATATTCCATTTAATTTTACAGCAGCAAATGTTGGTGGCGTTTGGAGTGGAAATGGAATTATTGATCCTGTAAATGGGACCTTTGATCCAGCAATTGCAGGAGACGGAGTACACACTATAACTTACACAATTATCCAAGGAGCTTGTACAAATACTGATAATTTTAATATTCAGGTCGATGCAAGTGTCGATGCTACAATTACTCCTGCTGGACCATTTTGCGAAACAGATGCTTCAGAGAATCTAGTTGCTGCAGATATTGGTGGAACATGGTCTGGAACTGGAATCACTGACCCCGTTAATGGCACATTTGACCCAGCGGTAGCAGGTGTAGGTATACATACAATAACTTATACAATTACAAATGGTACTTGTACTGACACAGATACAGAACAAGTATCTGTATTTTCATTTCCTGATTCTGATTGGGCTAGCATTGGTCCATTTTGTCAATTTGATAGTCCTGTAAACATCGTTCCAGTTACACTAGGAGGAGTCTTTTCTGGTGCAGGAATTACCGATGCGGCATTAGGAACTTTTAATCCTACTGTTGCTGGAGTTGGAACGCATCAAATAACTTATACAATTACTAATGGTGCATGTGTTTCTGTAACAACAAAACCAGTTATTGTATATACTGATGTCAATCCACAAATTAATCCTGCAGGACCATTTTGTAGCAATAACAACATGGTTATTCTAAGCGCAACTCCTCCTGGAGGCACATGGTCGGGACCTGGCATTACCAATCCTGTCGTTGGAGCATTTCGACCAATTATAGCTGGACCTGGAGTTCACCCAATAGTATATAGTATTAGCAACCCTAATTGCAGTGATTCAGACACACTCTGGATAACTGTTTTTTTAAGTCCAGTAGCACAATTTAATGCAATAAGTGATATTTGCGAAACAGATCCCCCATTTGACATTATTCCATTAAATCTCGGTGGCACATGGTCGGGAACTGGAATAACTGACCCGTTAAATGGGACATTTGACCCAGCAGTAGCTGGTCCAGGTTCTCATATGATTACATACACAATGACAGATCCAAATTGCTCTTCGGTGTGTGTTAGACGTTTTGATGTCGATTCTGCTGTAAATGCAACCATCACTCCTGCTGGGCCATTTTGCGAAGATGACGCACAACAAATTCTTAGTGCTGCAGACCCTGGAGGAACATGGTCAGGCACAGGAATAACAGATGCTTCTACAGGCGCTTTCAATCCAGCTATTGCTGGACCTGGAGTACATACAATAACATATTCTCTTTCATCTGGAGCATGTGAGGATACTGCTACTACTAATATTACCGTTGATATGATTTTAGACGCAACGATAAATCCAGCAGGACCATTTTGTTCTTTTGATCCAGCACTAAACTTAAGTTCTGTCACACCAGGAGGAACGTGGTCTGGAACTGGAATTACAGATCCTATAACTGGTTTGTTTGACCCATCTGTTGCTGGTAGTGGCGATCATACAATTACTTACGATTTAACAAATGGAGCTTGCAATAGTCAAGGAACTACATCTATACATATTGATGCTGGTGCTGACGCTACAATAACCCCAGTTGCTCCAATATGTGAAACTGAACCTGCTTTTAATCTTACTGCTGCAGATTTAGGTGGAGTTTGGAGTGGAACAGGTATAACCGATGCTGTAAATGGAACGTTTGATGCCTCAATCGCTGGAATAGGTATGCACGTAATAACATATTCAATTTCTAATGGAGTATGCCTTAGCACTGACACAGAAACAATTACTGTTGACGCAAATCCAGATTCATCGATTAGTGGTGCCGGTCCATTTTGTTCTAATCAAGCCGCAGTAAACTTAACTGCAGTAAATGCTGGAGGTACTTGGTCAGGCACTGGAATCACAGATGCAATACTAGGAACCTTTAACCCTAATGTCGCTGGAGCTGGAGACCATGTTATTACCTACACAATAGTAGCTGGAGCATGTACAAATTCATCATCCATCACAATTCATGTAGATGCAGAGGTTGACGCAACTATTAGTCCTGTTGCTCCAATATGCGAATTTGAGCCAGCATTCAACCTCACAGGAGCAGATCCTGGTGGTGTTTGGTCTGGCACTGGAATAACAGATGCTGTAAATGGCACATTTGATGCAATAATCGCTGGTGTAGGTATGCATGTAATAACATATACAATTACAAATGGAGTATGCCTTAGCACAGACACTGAAACAATTACTGTTGATCCAAATCCGGATTCATCGATTAGTGGCGCCGGTCCATTTTGTTCAAATCAAGCTGCAGTAAACTTAACTGCAGTAAATGCTGGAGGAACTTGGTCAGGTAATGGAATCACAGATGCAATACTTGGAACCTTTAACCCTAATGTCGCTGGAGCTGGTGACCATGTTATTACCTACACAATAGTAGCTGGAGCTTGCACAAATTCATCATCTATCACAATTCATGTAGATGCAGAGGTTGATGCAACTATTAGTCCGGTTGCTCCAATATGCGAATTTGAGCCAGCTTTCAACCTCACAGGAGCAGATCCTGGTGGTGTTTGGTCTGGCACAGGAATAACCGATGCTGTAAATGGCACTTTTGATGCAATTATCGCTGGTGTAGGTATGCACGTAATAACATATACAATTACAAATGGAGTATGCCTTAGCACAGACACAGAAACGATCACTGTTGATGCAAATCCGGATTCATCGATTAGTGGTGCCGGTCCATTTTGTTCAAATCAAGCCGCAGTAAACTTAACTGCAGTAACTGCTGGAGGAACTTGGTCAGGCACTGGAATAACTGATGCAATACTTGGAACCTTTAACCCTAATGTTGCTGGAGGTGGAGACCATGTTATTACCTACACACTAGTAGCTGGAGCATGCACTAATTCTTCGACTACTACAATTCATGTTGACGCAGCGGTTGATGCAACTATTAGCCCAGCTGGTCCATTTTGCCAATTTGATCCTGCATCAAATTTAACTGCTGTTTCACCAGGCGGAACATGGGCTGGTTTAGGAATAACAGATGCAATTAACGGCACTTTCAATCCTCAGACTGCGGGAGTAGGAATTCATAATATTACTTATAATATTATTAATGGGCTTTGTTCAGATTCTGACAGCAGACTTATTACTGTTCTCATTGCGCCAGATGCCACAATAAATAATCCTGGAGATTTTTGCAGTGATGACCCAGCAGAAAATTTAACAGCGGCTACACCTGGTGGTTTATGGGCTGGCTCAGGAATTACAGATGCTGTGAACGGCACATTTAACCCATCCGTCGCATTAGATGGTGCAAATAATATTACTTATACAATTACAAGTGGTGGTTGTACATCTGTTGGTACACTGACAATTTTTGTTTATGATGCTGCTGTCGATGCAACTATTACTTCAACCGGTCCTTATTGTATAAGCGATGGTCTAATTACATTGGCTGCAGTAAGTTCTGGAGGAACTTGGTCAGGAGTTGGAATTGTTGACCCTGCAAATGGCATTTTTAATGTGTCTGTTGCTGGAGTCGGAAATCATTTAATAACTTATAATGTTGGAAATCCAGCTTGTTTTGATTCTGATTCACAAACTATCCAAGTAGATGATAGCATAAGTGCAATAATCAATTCAGTAGCTCCAATTTGCGAGAATACTGCAGCATTTAATTTTACTGCTGCTAATGCTGGTGGACTATGGAGTGGAACTGGAATTACAGATGCCGTTTTAGGAACATTTAATCCCGCAATTGCTGGTGATGGCACCCATATTATCACTTACACCATTTCACAAGGCGTTTGCACAAATATAGACACGTTTAGCATGGTCGTTGACGCAAGTGTTGATGCGACAATTACTCCTGCTGGACCATTTTGTGTAAATGGATCAGCAACAACTTTAGTAGCTGTATCTCTTGGTGGAACTTGGTCAGGAACAGGAATAGTGAATCCAGCAACTGGATTATTCCATCCGGGAGTTTCGGGTGTGGGCGATCATATTATTACATATTCTGTCGTTAATGGAACTTGTTCCGATTCTGATACAGAAACAATTCATGTCGATGCATTGCCAAACACAACAATTAATGCGGCAGGACCATTCTGCGAAAACGACCCAGCAATAAATCTTACTGCTGCCACTCCTGGTGGATTATGGTCGGGAACTGGAATAACTGATAATATTTTGGGAACTTTTAATCCTGGTGTTGCTGGTGCAGGAAGTTTTGTTATTACTTATCAAATTACAAATGGGGCATGTTTAAGCCAAAGCACAAGAACTATTGTTGTGGATGATTTTTATGATGCAACAATTACTCCTGCTGGACCATTTTGTGTTAATGGATCAGCAACAACTTTGGTAGCTGCATCTCTTGGTGGAACTTGGGCAGGAACAGGAATAGTGAATCCAGCAACTGGATTATTCCATCCAGGTATTTCGGGTGCAGGCAATCATATTATTACATATACTACTGTTAATGGGACTTGTTCAGATTCTGATACAGAAACTATTCATGTCGATGCATTTCCAAACACCACAATAACTACCGCAGGACCATTCTGCGAAAGCGATCCAGCAATAAATCTCACTGCTGCCAGTCCAGGTGGATTATGGTCGGGAACAGGAATAACTGATAATGTCTTGGGAACTTTTAATCCTAGCGTAGCTGGTGCTGGAAGTTTTGTTATTACTTACGAAATTACAAATGGGGCTTGTTATAGCGTAAGCACAAGAACTATTGTTGTGGATGAATTTTATGATGCCACAATTACTCCAGCAGGACCATTTTGTGTAAATGGATCAGCAACGACTTTGGTAGCTGCATCTCTTGGTGGAACTTGGGCAGGAACAGGAATCGTAAATCCAGCAACTGGATTATTCCATCCGGGAATTTCGGGCGTTGGCAATCATATTATTACATATTCTACTGTTAATGGGACTTGTTCAGATTCTGATACAGAAACTATTCATGTCGATGCATTTCCAAACACTACAATCACTGCCGCAGGACCTTTCTGCGAAAGCGATCCATCAATAAATCTTACTGGTGCCACTCCTGGTGGATTATGGTCGGGAACGGGAATCACTGATAATGTTTTGGGAACTTTTAATCCTAGCGTATCTGGTTCTGGAAGTTTTGTAATAACTTACGAAATTACAAATGGGGCTTGTTATAGCGTCAGCACAACTACTATTGTTGTTGATGAATTTTTTGATGCGACAATTACTCCTGCAGGACCATTTTGTGTTAATGGATCAGCAACAAATTTGGTAGCTGCATCTCTTGGTGGAACTTGGTCAGGAACAGGAATCGCAAATCCAGCAACTGGATTATTCCATCCGGGAATTTCGGGCGTAGGCGATCATATTATCACATATTCTATCGTTAATGGAACTTGTTCC
>Ga0209373_10004354_pt1 | contig 12263 bp, 10 predicted proteins | sample Higcelweek5metaG_FD_187173 | JGI IMG/M metagenome (GOLD analysis project Ga0209373, IMG submission 187173) | Freshwater pond sediment microbial communities from the University of Edinburgh, under environmental carbon perturbations - High... | ecosystem: Environmental > Aquatic > Freshwater >... | reverse complement strand
GTTCTCCTTAATGAATGCATCCAGTTCAGGATTTGGAACGAACTCTTCCAGGCACGAGGCACACCACGACCCCCAATAGTCCACATAAATAACCTGCCCTTTAAACTTTTCGAAAAGCTCATCGAGCGTAGCAACCTGATCGACATAATGAATTTTCGACTCAGCAGGATCAGTTTGTCCCTTTACAGAAATCAACCCGGTTGAAAAGATACAGCAGAGCAGAAGTGCCGTTTTTGTTAAATTCTTCATCTGTTAAAGTTTTGCCTGGCCCAATCCTAGTCTCTTCTGAACCAGATTTTTATAACTACGCCCGATAGGCAGGCGAATGCCGTCAATAGTGATTTCGTTGGGCGACATTGAACGGATTTTTGCAGTATTGACCAGGAAGGATTTGTGTATTCTAAGAAACTGATCGTCAATGAGTTCTTTTTCCATGTCAGATATTCTGGCCTTGTAAATGAATTTCTGATCTTTTAGAATGATCTGCAGATAGTCCTTCAACGATTCAAAATAGAGCACTTCATCAACAAAAATACGGATCATCTCCTGCCCCTTTTTAATGAAGAATGAGCTCCGGTCAGTTTGATTCCCCGGAACCATGGGGATACCCTGATCGCTGCCCGCCCGCTCCAGGTATTTATTAACCGCCTTTACAAAACGGGGGAAAGCAATGGGTTTTACCAGATAGTCCAGCCCGTCGAGGTCGTAAGCATCAACGGCAAACTGACGATAGGCCGTTGTAAAGATGACTGCCGGAGGATGAGGCAGAGTCTGTAAAAAATCGAGTCCCGATAATTCAGGCATTTGGATATCCAGAAACAGAAGGTCTATCTTGTTGGCCTTTAGTAAGTCGTAGGCATCAATGGGATTCAGGCAGGTGCCGGCAATCTCCAGCCAGTGGATTTTTTCGATGTGATTCTCCAAAACCCTCAGTGCCAAAGGTTCATCGTCGACCAACAGGCATTTAACATTCATTGCGGGCATCCAGAATAATGTTTAAAGATATGGAAAACTCTTTGTCAGTTTGCCCAATCATCAACCGGTGTTTATCCGGATATAATAATTCCAGTCGCCGCTGAACATTTTTAAGTCCGATGCCCTCGGTATATCCTGATATATCCTGATCTGGCAATACAGAGCAGGAATTTTTGACTGAAAAATCCATGATGTTCCCGTTAATCTCCAATGTGATGCTGATATGGGCCTCTTTTCTCAATTTGCTGGCTCCATGCTTAAACGCATTCTCCACAAATGGCAGGAGCAGCATGGGAGCCAGTTGTTTGCCGACCACCTCTCCGGTGACCTGAAAACTTAGATCCAACTGCTCTCCGTACCGGATCCGCTCTAATGACAAATAGTTTTCGAGCATCTGTATTTCCTTGTTAACCAGTACGTAAGGCTCGTTGCACTCGTAGAGCATGTAATTCAGAAGATCCGACAGCTTGAGCACAACCTCGGGCGCTTTATCAGATTTGTCCAGGGTAAGGGCGTACAGGTTATTCAGGGTATTAAACAGAAAATGGGGGTGAATCTGCGATTTAAGAAACTTCAATTCGGCTTCGGTTTTTTCCCGGTCAAGAGCTCTGGCATTTTCCTGTTGCCCAAAACTGATTTTTAATAGCCTGATAACCGATACCACAGCTACTACCAGATAGATATTGGTAAAACTATTAAACCAATTGATCCTGGCAAAAGTATAGATATACGTTCGTTTGGGGAAAAACACCGGGTAAGTGATGTAGCGCAGGATGACCCACTGCAGGATAATAAATAAAGCGGCACTGCCGAGCAGTGTAATGGCAAAAATCAGGTATTTCCGCTTAAAAAGGAACCAGTTGAATAGCCCATAAGCAGTGAAATAGGTGGCCAGAACATCAACCGGGAGGGTAAGCAATGGCTGCAGGATCAGGCTTAATAAACTCCGGTCGGGATAATACTTCACTGCAGTAATCACATTGACGAGTAAATAGGTAACCCAGAATCCGGCATGTAACAATACCCTCACCCATGGACTCTTGTATTTTTGGCTGAACCACATATTGCTCATTATTCAGATCGATGTAATACAAATGTAGAATCTGAATCGGAACTATGACTCTTTTTAGCTGAATATCAGGTCCCGGTCGACCAACAACACGATCGGGATATCAAATGGCGTTGATGGGTGTTTGATATCCCTGTGGCATCCTGTGGCAGCCAGTGGTCGAAAAAAATTGGCTATCCCTGAAGGCTGCACTATTATTGGTACACCAAAATCAAATGATATGAGATCACTATTGACAATTTCGGTATTTGCCTTAGGGTTGGTTTTTTCTCAGAGTCAGATTGCCTTTGCTCAGGGGGCCTTTGTCAAACACACGATTGCCACCATCGGGCAACCGCTTGATGTGACCGCAGGCGATATCAATGGCGATGGTCGCTCCGATCTGGCAACGGTCGCTGTAACCGGTGGGGAAGTGGCCTGGTGGGAAAATGACGGACAGAGCGGATTCATAAAAAGGCAGATCAGAAATGGATTTACAGATGGCAGAACGATCAGGATGGGAGATATTGACGGGGACGGTGACGTTGACCTGATTGCCGCATCCTATTCCGCTAACCGGATCGAATGGTACGAGAACGACGGGTCAGAGAAATTTGCTACCCATTTATTGGACGGGAACTTCAGGGGGGCTCATACCGTTCAGCTCACCGACCTTGATCAGGATGGTAATATGGATGTTTTGTGTTCGGGTTGGGATAATACTGCTGCCTTGAGTGAAATTGCCAGGTGGAAAAACAATGGGGCGGGAGCTTTCACCAAACAGGTGGTGACAGCTCTGCTTGACCAGTCGCCATTTGTTGAAGCGGCCGATATGGATCTCGACGGGGATATTGATCTGATTGGTTCAGACGAAACTCCCGGAGAAGTTTATTGGTGGGAAAATACTGGGGCAGAGGTTTTTATACAGCATCTCATAGATAATCAGTTTCTTCAGGCTCACACCGTATTGGCCAGGGATCTCGATAAAGATGGTGATCCTGATATACTGGCTTCGGCATGTAGTTCCAGTTTGCTTGCCTGGTATGAGAATAAAGGATCAGGTTTTTTTGAAAAGCATGCCATGGAAAACCTGGGAGGCGCTATCTGGCTGGATATGGCTGATTTCGATCTGGATGGCGATCAGGATATGATTGCTGCCGGGATGTCTGCCACCAAGCTGGCGCTTCATGTTAATAACGGTCGGCAGGGATTTGCCAGATCATTGATTGATGGCGGGCTTACTTCGGGTTTTGCTTTGAACATTACCGATCTGGATCAGGATGGCGATCCTGACGTGGTGGCTATTGGATATAACTCCAATTTCCTCGGATGGTGGGAGAATACTACCGATCGCCAGGCACTGATCAACTCACCGTCATGGATTGTTCCGGGACCGGCCGCCGGGAGCTTTCTGGCGGTTAACAGTGAGAGGGGTAACATCATTCAGACCGATGGTTGCGACGCCCGACAGGGCCTTGCGAATCCCGTGTTTTGCCAGGGAATTGCATTGTCAGGTAATCGGCTTTATGCCAATTCCGGAGCGAACCTGAAAGTATATGATCCTGAATCGGGCATCATAAAAGCCATGTACCGGACAGATTATCAATTTCTTGAAGGTATAGCGGCTGCCCCGTCGGGTTTGATTTACCTTTCGGCTCCTATGGACGGGAAAATTGGATGCTTTAATCCGGAAACAGGCTCCCTAACCACGTTGGCTGAGGGGCTGGATTATCCGAGGGCATTGAGATATGATCCATTCACAGGTAAAATCATCGTCCTGGACGGCGAGGAATATGTAACTGTAAAATCCATCGATCCAATCAGCGGAAACTGGAGTGTTAAACAGGTCACTGAAATTGCAGCCGGCGGGGATATTGAAACTGATGGATCCGGCAATTACTATATTTCGTCTCCGTCATCTAACTCTGTGTTTGTCAATACTTCCGCATGGGCATCGCCGGTGATCGCCTATCGTACGGACCTTGCTGGTCCCTGGGGTTTGTGGTATGACGGGCTGACGCGTGAACTGGTTGTTGCCATGAACAGCGCTGACCGGATTGAACGGATCCCTGCAACTGCAACGGGAATCGAAAATTACCCGGTGGATAGAAACGCTGGATTTTCCGCTTATCCCAATCCGTTTACCGATCGCATTTATATTAAATGCCATGGGATGGCTAATCCGGATTCTGAACTTAAACTAGTGGCACCCAACGGGCAGATCATCTGGAGTCAACGGGCTGTTTTCTCAAATACCGGCCAGAACTCCGCTTTATCAGTGGATACCCCGGACATGCGTTCACTTCCTGAAGGGCTCTATTATCTGACAGGCACTGATGGGAAAAAGATGATTTCAAAGGCTTTGATTCATGTGCGATAACGGCAGCACTGAAATAGGATGGTCTAGTGCTATCGTTGACCTGCAAATCGCTCCTTGGCCTCCTCAACTGAACTCACAAAAATGACCTGTCCCTGCTTATTACTTTCAAAAATAAAATCGCGCAGGCTTTTACTCGTATAGCTGGAAAAATCCCCGACAATAGCCATCCGTACCCGGTAATTCGAACATTTTTGGAATACATCGCCCGCTATCCCGCTTTTTAGGTCGAACAAACCGGGAGTGATGTTTTTCTCATGTACGATGATTTTATCAGCACCCTGATAGCTGCAATTAGCCAATATATTCAGCGCATCCTGGGCATTGTTTATTTCTATCCGGTCGGATATAATTTCAGCCACCTGGTTTTCCGGAGATCCTGAGAGGATGATTTGCATAAATAATCTTGTTAATAGTAAGTGATTTTATTTACTGTGTATTTTCTGACCTATGTATCTGATTTAATTAATTAATCAATCACACAGATATTAATTTCATGCAAAATTCCCAAATATAAAGAATTGGCCACCATTACAAATTGATTTTTGCAATGGTAGCCAATTCATTAAACAGAAAACACAAAGGGTGTGTACTAAAACTTGTGACAAATCGGTAGCACTTTGGCAACCTGATCGTTAATGGCTGGTGTTATGGCGCTGGCAATCGCATCTCTGATCGGGCCTCTAAATAAGCCTATGAATACATCGGTCAGCGCACTTAAGAAATCATTAAAAATCCCTAACCCATCAATTTTAACTTGTATTGAATCATAATTGATTGATGTACCATGGATTTTAACCGTATTCAGGCAAACGTTACCGCCATCAGCGCTGGCTGTAAATGTACCTGACGCATTTGCAGTGGTTCCTTTTGCTGTCGCTTTGCCTGATATATCTACTGATTTATGCACGAATCCACACTTTGCGGTGAAACCTCCACCCAGGCGCGCTGATAAATCACTGCTCAAAGAGGCTGATAAGGATACAGACCCGGTTAATTTCAGCGGGTCATTTGGGTCTGGCCATAAGTCATTGATGGTAAACGACATAATGGTAAATGAGCTTAATCCACACAGGTTTTTCACATGGTAATCAGCCGATGCCGAAGCATGACAAATGCCCAGATTGATGGATCCAAAATTGTCAGACCCGTTTGCGACCTGACCCCAGGGGTCAAGATGGTTACTGGTAATTTCTGCCTGTATCCCAGCGTTGATAGTTGGAAGTTGGCTTTTGATCAACTCATTCAGTAAATCAATAATTTGATTGTCCATAGCTTTTAGTGTTAGGTAAGTATTAAAAAAAAGTGTTAAGTCGCGTTACGTGAATGCTGACGTCAGGAATACGAAACATGGTGTTGCGGATACGGAAATCCATACACAAATGTGGTATCGACAAGCCCCAGCTTAGAATCTTTAGTAAATAGGTTGGTCGGTTTTTACCGGACTCTATAAAGTTAAAACATCTTTTTTAATTAATTGATCATCAGGGCAGAACAATTTTTAAAAAAAGACCTTGATGACCTGAAAACGAAGACCTGTTATCTCATTGACTGATGCAATCCCTTTACTGTCATATCCTCCGGTTCTGTTTTGGAGCGCCGGTCAGGGTGATTGCTGAATCGGAGAGCAAGTTTCGGGCAACCGTCGAGAAAAACATGAAGGATTTGGTTGGCCGGATACAATCCCGCCTGAGGTTTGGCAGCCAGATCGTATTTTTCAATAAACAGTATCCCTTTGATTTCGTTATGTCCTTTATCCCGATAAACTATTTTGATCTTTCGACCAGATATTGAGCTCACCCCCAAAACTTGAATTAATGTCCCAGGCAATAGCTAAATGTTTGATTTTAGGATTGATGATCCATGAAATGATGGGTTCAAAGAGGCCCCAGATATAAGCTCCCAAAAAGGAGGCCAAAAGAATCAGAATAATCGCATAAACAGTGTCAATTTTGCTCACTATTAACCGGTTATAAAATCTGCTGAGCAAATAAAATACGACAACACCACAGCTGGTAAACAAAACTGTCCATAGAATCAACAAAACAGTACCATAGTCCTTATTCCTGAAAAAGAAGAGATTAAGAAATAATAGTAAGATCCAGTACATTGACCATCCTGCCACTTGTAATCGCAAATAAGCTTTAATTCATGATAATTCAACATTAAGTTGATTCACATGAAGACGATAAAGCATGCCGAAAGGTTATATTGGGTAGGGGTCGTTTCCCCGAAATCTACCTTACCGGAAAATCTTCTGAAAAGTCATATTTCTTCTTCTGTTCTGTATAGTGCGATTTAACTTCCTGATTTTCTTTATCGAAAAACACGCCATCGTATTTCCAATCATGGAAAAGGCTTTTTAATCCCTCCACTATTGAATTTGCCGGTACATGACCCCCTTTTTCAACAACGTTTAAACGACAGATTAATCCGTCAGGTTTGTTGACATCGATACTCTCTTTCAACGCACTGTTTATCCTGATAATAGTCGGGAAATCATATTCGCCCATAACCAGATACAGGGTTTTTTCCCCACCCTGCCAATTTGTTACAAGACTATCCCTGCCTGCATTGAAACTCGGGATGGAGAGGGTCGCGCTTGCGGCGATGTAAGCGTTAAATACTTTTGGATTGTAAAACATCGAATAAACGGTGGTAAATCCGGTATTTGAAGTCCCAAAGAGTATTTTGTAATCCTCAGTGCGATAAGTTTTGTTTATGTACGGTATCAGTTCCTCATTGATAAAGCTCAGATACTGAATGGCTCTGCCGCCGGCTTTAGTCCCATCACGATAAGTGACCACTTCCGGATAAATGTCCAGATCACGGTTGGTGTTCTTTATACCGACAATAATAAACTCAGGAATCTCTCCAAGAGATTCCATATAACGAATTCCGCCTATCATACCTGGTGTGGCATTGAATTCCCCATCCATCATATAGATTACCGGGTATTTTTTTCCTTTTGTTTCATACTCTTCGGGTACCGAAACATAGATTTCACGGTACTCCCCAATCTTTTCGGAATAGATTTTATCATATTTTGCAAGCACTAAATCGCTCTGTCCCCGGGCAAGGATTGATGTTGCAGAAATCATGAGTACAAATAATATTCTATTCATCTTTTTAATCTTTAATACATCTGAGTGCAAAACCATCTTTTTTATCACTAATGTCTCTTCCAATATCAATGTAGTTGTAAAATACGGCCCGCGTGGGAGCTCTGCCGGTTGAACTGCTTGTTGAGCACCACCAAACACTCCAGGTTCCATTCTCATCGAAAGTGCCGTCAAGGAAACGATAACCACCGGGAAGGGCAGTAAAACCAGTCTCATTAGTTGCTCTTGAATTTGGATTTTTCCAGTGCGCGTAACCTGTTTCTTTCACTTTCCCGCCTGAAGTGGCTGCACCACCCAGGTGGGTTGTCAGTACTGTCCATTCCTCATCTGTGGGGACATGCCAACCCGAAGGTGCCAGGTTACGGGTGTCATTTGCTGCATACCAGTTGTACAAGCCGCCGTACGTGATTTTATAAGCGGATGCATCATTATTATACCAGGAGTAAGCGCCGGTAGTAAGATTCCCCCAGGCAGTATTACCCGTAACGTTGGGTATATTGTCGCCATTACGGTATTTAGTGGTTTTCAGGTTTTCCGCCATCCAAAATTGGGTTCCGATCTGTACTACTGAATAATTGTTGTTATCTGCATCGGTACAGGAAACGAAATTGAATGAAACTGTTTGGGACCCGGCGGGCACAAGCATTACAAGGGTCCGGTAGATCCCTGATTTTCCCGTAAATTTCAAAATATCGCCGGATGTATAGGTTAACTCAATCCTTGTTTTAAGATTTTTCATTCTCATCGTCTCCCTTGGCGGGGAATTTAAAAATTGCCTGCCGGCAGTTGTAGTTGTTTTAAGATGTTTTAATCCGGATGAACCGGAAATCTCGACCACACTCATCAGTTTTGCGGTGTATGAATATTTGTCCGATTCAACCCTGATGAAATAGATCCCACGGGAAAGCCCGCTAAGACCGTATGAATGATTGCCTTCCGGCAAAAACTCCTGTTCTTGCAGAATGGTTTTGCCATCGATATTGCATAAAGATATAATTGCCCTACCCGGATAAAGTGTTTCAAATTCAATGGTACAAACCCCATTCATCGGGTTCGGGTAGACAAGTATCCCATTGGCCGCACCGGTAATGATTTCTGTTATTCCAACATTGGCGAGGAGGTGCAAAGTATCGTGCCCACCTAATGACAGGCTGTTCCCCTGATTGAGATTCTCAACTTTTACTGAGTCAACAGTTGTACTTGCCCCAATTCCGGTAAAATTGATTTGAAAATCCTGCGCCTGGGTCCCGGATGTTAAAAAAGGGAGGAATATCAGGCTAATTAGCATTAGAGAGTTAAGACAGGTTCTGAATTTCTTTTTCATGTCGTTTCACTATAATTACGACAGTAAAAGAAACTAAAGCTGTTTTTGTGGGCAAGAAAATTGTGAATTGCAGTCGATTAAAATGATAAACAGTAAAAAATGATGATAAGCGGTATTATTTCTGTTTGTTTAATGATTTTAATTTTGAGGCGCATGTCCGGCTGACTTCAAACGGATCCTTGATATTCAGCATATAGATCCGGTGATAATTCCCCGAATATTTCTCTATCCTGTTGATATATTCGATATTGACCATTGTTGAGCGATGAATCCTGGTAAAATGATTTCCCGGCACCTCTTCTTCCCATTGTTTTAATGTTTTTAAAACAGTATAATTCCTGCCATCCGTTGTATGCAGTCTTGTATAATTCCCTAGGGATGAAATTGCAACAACAGAATTAAGTTTAATAAATTTTGACGTATTGCAGTTTAGTTTAACATAAAGTGAATCGCTGTATTCAAAAGTACTGACTTTGGATTTTGGGGGAAGGGGTTGTCCGAAAATTCGGTTTACCGACTGTTCAAGCCTGACCGGATCGACCGGTTTCAACAAGTAATCCGTAGCATTTACTTCAAACGCCCGGATAGCATATTCGTCATAAGCCGTCACAAAAATCACTTTAAAGTCAATCGGAACTTTTTCAAGTAAATCAAACCCGCTTTCCCCGGCAAGCTGGACGTCTAAAAATACTGCGTCCGGCTTTTCATTCTGAATAAGCCCGACCGCATGCTCAATATTATCCGATTCACCGATGACATTTATCTCAGGAAAAGATTTTAAAAGAAACATCAGTTCTTTTCGGGCCGGACGCTCATCGTCAACAATAATTGCTTTGATTGCTTTCATTCGGGATTGGCTGACAAATGATTTTTCAAATCTTTAATTATGATTTTTGCCGTAACCCATGAATCCTTTTCGAAAAGGCTGAAGGAATAATGATCAGGGTAGCAGAGGTCCAGTCTTTTTTTCATATTGTCAATACCGGTTTTCGTACTTTCTTCGTTTGATGCGTTGGATATTAACTTGCCCGAATTTTGAACGCTGATTTCCAGATGATCGTTCACCTGTGCACAAATTTTTATTGTTAACGGCATCTTGCTTGTTTGCAGCCCATATTTAACGGCATTTTCAATCAGCGGCAATACAAGGAAAAAAGGAAGTTTCATCGGATAACATCGTTCATCGATTTCATAAATGATCATCAGTTTCTCTTCAAAACGAATTTTTTGAATTTCCAGATAATTTTTAATGGCAATTATTTCATTTTCGAAAGTATCGATATTCTCTTTTTGGGCTAAGGAATAACGAAAAAATCCGGCCAGTTCCGTAATCATTTTTCGGGCTACAGTTTTATCTTCTTCTACCATCAACCGGATGGTGTTCAGGGCGTTAAAAAGAAAATGGGGATTAATTTGATATCTGAGCATTTGCAATTGGGCCTCATTTGCCAGGTTGGTGGCGATCAGCGCTTTTTCTTTTTGTTTTTTAAAATTGAGCCAATGATTAATTGCATAATACAACCCGGTAAAGGCCAGTGTAGGCATCAGAAAAAACAGTCCGCTGATAAAGAAAAAGTAATTGAATAGTTCCAAAGAATTAAATTTAAATATCCATCCCAGAGTATCGCCCAAAGCATTCCAGGTTAAGGAAACAATACAACAAACCGGGAAAAGCAAATAAAAAAACAGCCTCTTCGACAACAATCCCCTTCTATCTAAAATATTGAGAATCAGATAATACAAACTTATTATCAAATAACCGGCGACCGCCTGTACGAGCCGGGTCAGCAGTATTTGGCCGGACGGAGTACTTCCTTTTGGAGTAACCAACCAGCTGGCCGAAGTCAGTAAAAACCATATCAGAATACCAATTATTTTAGCAATTTCCAGAAAATATATTTTTTCAGATATGTTTTTTGCCATTTAAAATTACTTTTTGAGTCCTTTGGCGGTCCGGTCCTGCAATTTAGGCGCCGGGGTTATTTTTGCCGGAGCGGTTTTCACCAGTTTCATCACCTCCTCCACCACTTTTTCCATCTGAGGGTCCCTGCCCTGAACGAGGATGTTCGGGTCATCCCAGACCGGAAAATCGGGAGTTACGCCTATACCTTCCCAGAACCAGTGCCCGTCGTTATCGTACAAACGGCCATCGGGAACCGTGATACTACCCCCATCAATGAGTGAGTGCCCGGTGGCTGGCCCAACCAGTATGCCGAGGGTGCGTTCGCCAACGATCGGACCGGCCTTGAGCTCCTGGAATGCCCATGGCAGACCGTCGCCGCCCGATCCTGCCCAGCCGTTGATCAGCATGCCTTTGGGCCCGTTATTGGTTTTTATCGGCTGGGTATTGTCCTTGCCATAACGCCAGTGAAGGTTATAGACAACCGGGCGGGTCAGCAGCTCGAGAAACCGGTCGGCCAGCGCACCGCCACCATTGAAGCGTTCATCGATGATGAATCCGTCTTTCTCCAATTGCCCGTAGTACATTTTAACCAGTTCCAGCTGTCCCCGGCTGGATGTGTTTGACATATAGATATATCCGAGTTTGCCCCCGGATAGCTTGTCAACCATCAGCCGGTTATTCTCGATCCACTCCAGGTAGCGGAGGTTTGATTCCTCATAAGGAGTCAGGCATTTTACAGTGATTTTCTTGCTCTCTTCGATTTTTCCGGATTTGCTCACAGTGAGGGCTACAGTTTTTCCGCCCAGGCCTTCGAACGGGGCATAGGGATCCATTTTAAGATCCAGGCTGACTCCGTTAACGGACAGAATGTAGTCGCCCACGCTGGTTGTCACGCCGGGCTGATCAAATGGTGATCGCTCATCTGTATCCCAGGCGGCCGGTTTAACGATCCGTTTGATGCGGTATCCTTTGCCATCGCGATCCCAATCGATTCCCAGAAACCCGGTCATGATCACCCTGGTGCCTTCCACATCACCACCCGAACAGTAGGTGTGGCCGGCACTGATTTCAGAGACCAGCTGTGACTGTATATTATTGACATCCCAGCGGGTCCGGGCGAAGTCGATCAGAGCCCCGTAACGGGTGCGCATTTCGTTCCAGTTTACCCCGTGAAGGTTGGGATCGTAGAAGAAATCGCGGTGCCTGCGCCAGGTGTCGTTGAATATCTGGTGCCACTCTTCACGCGGAACCAGCTCCATGACCAGATCACCGGTGGGTATCGCCTTGTCTATCTTTTGCGAGGCGGCAGGCTTAATGATGCCATACTTGCCCTGACTGGATACCAGCAACGATTTACCATCGGCCGTTACTACCACACTGTTCACCTCTGAAATCACCGACTTCTCTTCACGCTCGGTCAGGTCATAAACTTCGAGGGTTGAAGAGTGCTCGTCGGAACCGGTATTGGGCGACCGTAAATAGACAATCTTTCCTTCAAAAGCTTCCAGACTCCT
>Ga0209373_10004351_pt1 | contig 12269 bp, 13 predicted proteins | sample Higcelweek5metaG_FD_187173 | JGI IMG/M metagenome (GOLD analysis project Ga0209373, IMG submission 187173) | Freshwater pond sediment microbial communities from the University of Edinburgh, under environmental carbon perturbations - High... | ecosystem: Environmental > Aquatic > Freshwater >... | reverse complement strand
ATCTTCTTGTACGTATATAATTCAAGGAAATGAAAATACAGATAATGAACAAATAAAAATAGCGGTTGATATGTTGATAGATTTAACAATTAAATATTGTGGTGGAACAGCCGAAGTAATTTATGAAAAATATTAAAAATAGCAAAATTATAGATTTTGAAATCCCCTTTATTTCCCGACCATTTATGAATAAAAAGCTGTGGAAATAATAGTACATAGTTTTTTTTATTAAAATAATATATAATTAAGTCGTGGTGATAATAATGAATTGTGAAGACATATTTAAAAAAAGCATTATATTGATTGGCCCAATGGGGGCAGGTAAATCAACTATTGCAACTATTTTATCTAAAGAAACTGGAATGCCGAGGATATCTTTGGACAATCGTAAGTTTTACCCACAAAAATTTTATGAAACAAGTGATTATGATTACCAAAAGAAATTTGAACTTGATTTAGTAAAAAAAATTGTGGCGGGACTTATTGAGCCTTCGGTAATTGATTTTGGTGCTGGTCATTCTGTATATGAAAATGCAGAAATGTTTGAAGAACTAAAAAGAGTATTAGCTTGTTTTTCAAGTGTGGTATTACTTCTTCCTTCAGATAACATGGCTGAATCTATAAAAGTTTTAAATGAAAGAATACAAATTCCGATAATGTCTGAACTAGATAAAGAAAACTGGCGTTTTTTAACATTTGAAGGGAATGAGGAATTGCCCAATATTGTAGTATATACAAATAATAAAAGTCCAGAGATTGTTGCTGAAGAGATTATTGAATTAATAAATTTAAGAACAAGAGAAATTAAGATATAGAAATTTTGGAAATCATTTTTATGCCCCAACCATTCTGTTTATGAGGTTATATTATTAAGTAATATAACTTTTTTGTTTCGCAACCCATTAGCCAAACCATAAAAGCTCAATAAAATCCGCAGTTTTAATTTTTGTTTAAATAATATATAATAATGTTGGTGATATAAGTGCTATTAAATATTATTGAAATCTTATTTTTATTTATCGTTCCAATAATGTTACTATATTTTAAAAAGATAAACTTTAAATATAGGATACATGTTTTAAGTTTAATTTGTCTAATAACAATCGGTATAATTGTTTTGGAAAAATGGTCTTTGTTTGCTTTAGGAATAAGGATAGATAATATTAAAGAAAGTTTAATACCATATATAGCTTTTACTACTGTTGGAGTTTTATGTTTAATTATGGTAGCCAAACTATTAAAAAATAAACCAGAAAAAGCTTTTTATAAACAAACCCATTTTATTTTTGGTTTTGTTTTAGTTAGTATATTACAAGAGTTTCTTTTTAGAAGCTTCTTGATTCCAAAGTTATCTTTAATTACTAGTTCAACAATTATAATTATATTAATCAATGCCTTGTTATTTACATTCATGCATATTATTTATTTTAATAAAAAATCCATATTAATTTTATTGTTTGTTAGCGGACTTATTTTTGCTTATTTATATTTGAGGTTTCCTAATTTCATTTTAATATCAATATCACACTCGATACTTAATTACTTTGCTGTTATGTTTGGTTTTTTTTCAGAAGAAAATAAAAAGGAGTTGGATTAAAATGAAATTATACTTATCATCATATAAAATTGGAACTAAAACAGAAGAGATGAAAAAATGGATTGCTGATAATGGTAATAAAATTTTAATTATTTCTAATGCTAAAGATCAGTATACGGATTTAGAAAGAGTGGAAAGTGGAACGTTAAATGATATTTATGAGCTACAAGAAGTTGGATTCGAAGTTGAGAGATTAGATTTAAGGAATTACTTCGGAAGAAAAGAGGAATTAGAAAAAATATTTTGTAGCGTTAAAGCATTTTATGTAACTGGTGGCAATACATTTGTATTAAGAAAAGCAATGAAATTAAGTGGCTTTGATGAGTTGTTAATTAAATACGCAAATCATCCTGATTATTTTTATAGCGGTTATAGTGCCGGGATTTGTTTGCTTTCCAAAGATATGAGTGGCGTTGCCATAATGGATGAACCTGATGTCGATCCCTACAATAGTGGGTTAGCACCAATATATGAAGGAATAGGATTTATTGAAGAAACTATTATTCCCCATTTTGAATCTAATCATAACGAAACCGAAGCCGCGAGTAATGCAGTAAAATTTTGTGTGGAAAACAAAATCCCTTATATAACTCTTAAAGATGGGGATGTAATTGTTAGAGAAATAAGAACTGAAAATAATTAGATGCAAATAAAGCTTTGGAGCTTTATTTTATTCTCCGACCATTTATGAATAAAAAAACAAGTAGGAAAATCACTTGTTTTTTTGCTATAATAAGCATAGGTGATAATATGAATTTTGATGCGTTATGTAAAAAGTATAATTTAGGAAATGTTATAAGTAAAGAAAAAATAACTGGTGGGTTAATGCATAAAATGTATAAAGTTGAAACTGATACTGGTGTTTATGCAATAAAGGTCTTAAATCCGGAAATTATGAAGAAACCCGATGCTTTAAATAACTACGAAATAGCTGAGAAAATTTCAAGTTTAGCAAAAGCCAATGGTATTCCAGTTTCAAATGCTAAAATGTTTAATAGTCAATTTATTATTAAAGTTGATAATGATTATTTTATGATATTTGATTTTATTGATGGCAAAACATTAAATGATAATGAAATAACTTCTAAACATTGTGATAAAATAGGGGAAATACTAGCCCAGATACATAATTTAAAATATGATGTTTTAAATTTAGATGACGCAATAAAAACAGATAAATATGAAATTGATTGGCTTAAATTGTTGGCTATTGCTCGAGAAAAGAATATTGAATATCTTTCATTATTAGAAGCTAATATTCATAAGTATGATTTGCTTTTCAAAAAATGTATAAAAGCTTATAATGAAAACAATAATGCACTTACTATATGTCATCGAGATATGGATCCTAAGAATGTTATGTGGCAAGATAATGAGCCCACCATTATTGATTGGGAATCAGCCAAGCTTTCTAATCCTAATCGAGATATGGTAGAAACAGCCCTAAACTGGTCAGGGTTTTTAAGCAATACTTTTCAAAAGCAAAAGTTTTTAGCTGTTTTAAATGGATATACAAAATATAGAAAAATCTCTTTTGTTAATTGGCATGAGGTTATTATCGGTAATTTGATTGGTCGATTTGGTTGGTTGGAATACAATTTGAAGCGTAGTTTAGGAATTAAATCAAATGATGTTGAAGAAATAGCGTTAGCTGAAACTGAAGTTATAAAAGTGATAGATGAAATAAATAGATATTTGGACATAATTCCTATAATTGAACAAAGTATGAGAAAAAGCTAATTTAGAAAGTGACAAAATTTAATAATTGTGATAAAATAAACGCCATCTGAAAAGAGGGTTTATATGAATACTTTAAAAAGAGTATTATTGAGAATGGGTACGGCAAGTCTTGCTGGTTTTGTTTTATTAACCAGTGGTTGTTCTCAAGGTAGGGCTAATAATGGTCCAACCTCAATAGAACAAACCTATGAACAAACGAAAAAGAAGTTTGCTCCAGGGGAGCATGTCATATCTTTGCCGCTTGATAAGAATCCAATTAACTATATAGTTCAATATCCACATTATGATGGGTATAAAGCTATTGGTTTGGCTACTTATCATATTTATGGTTGTATTTTATATATAAATGATGAAGAAGTTGAATGTACAGCTACTTCAACAGATAAAAATGGTAATGTAGTTTATTGTGAATTTGGGACACCAACAGTTCCAAAAGAAGTTTTTGATGAAAACATTACTGAAGAAACAAAAGACTTTGATATTGGTGAGCATATTTTATCTATACCAATAGATAAGGATCTGACTAAGACAAGAATTCAATATCCATATTATGATGGTTACGAAGTTATGGATGTTAGTGTAATTTCTACCACCTATCGTGGTTATTATTTTGATGGTGCTTGTATATTATATGTTAATACAGTGCCAGTAAGATGTAAGTTAACAAACCATGATGAAAATAATAACCCGATTTATTGTGAGTTTGGGACACCTTTAGAACTTGAAAATGGGAAAGTATTAAAAAAAGTTAATTAACTTTTTTATACTTTTTTTATGTGCTAATTAGTCAATTAAAACATCATAAGCGTTTGTAATTCTATGATATAATAAAACTATAATAAATATAGGTGATGATATGAAAGAAGAATTAATGGCTCCTTGTGGAATGAATTGTAGTTTATGTATAGCTTATATATTTGGTAAGCATGATTTAAATAAAAAAGGCTTTCATAAGAAATATTGCCCTGGTTGTATACCAAGAGGTAAAAACTGTACTTTTGCACTTGCTAATCATTGTGAACTAATAGGTAGTGGTAAAATAAGATATTGTTTTGAATGCAATGATTATCCTTGTAAGTATTTAAAAAACTTAGATAAAAGATATAAAACTAAATACAATATGAGTATGATTGATAATTTAAATTATATAAAAGAAAATGGTATAGACGAGTTTTTAAAAGAAGAAACTAAAAAGTGGCAATGTAATGATTGTGGAGAACTAATATGTTGTCATAATGGGTTATGTTTAAACTGCCGTGCTAACGATTTAAAAAAATAAATTTTTAAATGTTTTTTCTAAATAATTATATAATAAGTAAATTCTTGTTTTTTTAATTGTCTTGCTTATTATAAAAAAACATTTATAATATTTAAGAAAAAAGGAGCATTCTACTATGATTAAAATATCTTCTAAAGCTTATGTTAATTATTTTGAAGAATTGGCCAAGAATTTTTATCCTAAATTATATCCAAGATTAATTAGATATGATGAGGTAGAATGCTTAAAACGTTTAAGAAGTATTGGGATGTTTTGCGGAATGGATTACGTTGGTATTCCAAAATTAATACCAGGAGATTTTTATTCTCGTGATGATCATAGTCGAGTTTGTGCATTTATGACTTTATTATTTACTGGCAGCCTAAAACAGTCTTTGGCTGCTAGATTCCATGATGTAGGAACTTATCCTTTTGCTCATGTAAGATCATTTAAAGAAGGTAATGAAGGCTGGCAAGATGATGATGAAATGGATGTTTATACAATTATTTCTAGAGATTCTTTAGCTAAGAAATTATTTGCTGAAGATAAAATAGATTTTGCTAAAATTTCTGATGTAAGTAAATTTCCAATTATTGATAAAGAAAGACCGGCTTTATGTGTTGATAGATTAGACGGAATATTATCTTCTGCTCACATATGGACTAAAAAGTTTAGCTTGAGAAAGATAAAGGGAACGTTTGAACTTACGGGAGTTTGTTATCAAAAAGAAAATCCTAATTATTATATTAGTGATAATGAAAGAAAAGAGTATAGAGCTGAGGTATGTATAGCAAGAGCTTATATTTTTGATGAATTCACTGAATTGGATTTCTTTGATGCTATTAATATATATATGTCTAAACTATTATCTAAAGAGAGTAGATATGCTATGGCTTTTTTTGGAGAAATACTGAAGTTAATGGATCAAAGAAAGATAATACCTAGTGATTATTTTTATTTAACTGAAGAAGAAATGATTCAATTATTTATAAATAGTCCTTATGCCTGTTTATGGGAAGACTTTCGAAACTTAAAATTAGTTAGAAAAGCTACTCCATCTGATGATTATACATTAAACCCTAAAACTAAGATTAGATATTGTCATCCGTTTTTAATACACCATGAACTTTTTGGTAGAGATTATCCTTTTGATGATGTATGCTACGAAGATTATATTAAAATAGAGGGGGCGATTGATAGAAATATGGGACCTCTTTGTGCAGATATATCTTTGGAATCTAAACAATTATTATTGCAAAATAAAAAGTAGATTATTATCTACTTTTATTTTATTAAATATTTAAACAATTCATAAGCCATTAAAGCTGGCCATACTAGAGCTTTTAAGAAACCTAACACACCCTGCCAAAATGTTCCGGCTTGACTAATAAAGAATACCGCAGAACCAATAAGTCCTAAACCATAAATACAACCATTACCAGCATGACATTTATGATGATAATATTTATGATTATCTTCACAATCACAGTTGCATTTTTCTTCAACTTTAGCTTTTATTTTATCTTCAATACTTTTTCTTGTTTTTTTCATTTTATTCCTCCTATTACTATATATTTATTTTAGCACATTTTAATTGCCAGTGATATAATTATAATAATAAGAGGTGAGTTTAAATGTTAGAAAAAATTAAAAAATTTATCTTAAAAAATAAAAAGTTAATTATAATTTCTACTTCAGTACTTGTGTTTATCATTATATGCTTACTACTGGTTTTTAAATTCTTTATTAATAGTAGTTTTTATTATAGTGAAAGCAAGACTGCTAATGATTCAAAAGAGGCATTAAATACTTTGTATCAAGATTATGAAAAATCAAGAGCTACTTTTAAAGTATATGGTGATGTTACTGAAGAAGATAATTTAACGGTGAAAATAAATTGTAATGGTGAAGAAAAAACCGTAACATTATCAAATGAACCTGTAACTGTGAATAATCATTGTACTATATCTCTTACTCCTAGTGGCCATAGTTATGATTTTTTAAGTGCTTATGTAACAACTCCTGATGGGTCATTAATTACTGTTAATTCATTTAATACACCCGAATTACAATTAAATGCTTATAAAAATGAAACGAGAATTGTTTTAAAAAGTGGTATACTTTATAATCGTATTAATAAACAGGATAAAGATAGCATTTTTTCTATTCAAGTAGGGAATTCAATATTTATATCAAATGGTAATCAAGAAATGGTTGCTAATGCTGAAGTTCTTGATTTTAAATCGGCTTTTGATTTATTTAATAGCAATTATACTGTAAAAGCTCATAGCTTTTATGAAGAGATAGAGACTGATACGATTGTTGGTATTGCTGGGTTTCAAATAATTAGTGGTGGATCCAAAGTTATTCAAAGAGGCAATATGCGTGTCTTAAATGGTGAAAAGTATAAACATTTTATTTTCTTTAATAATAGTCTTTCATATGAAACAATTATGTTTGCTGAAGGTGGAGCTGATGAGTTTGCTGACTATTATGCTTTAAATACTTTAGTGGTAGAAGAATTTGTTGATGATCAAGAAACTTTGGATGAAAATAAAGAATTAGATTTTATTGGTATTGTAAAACATGATGAAGATATTGATCAAAGTGAAATAGATGAAATTATGAAAAAATATCATGATTATTATAATAATAAAAATAATGCTGATGATGAGGAAGAAGACAATAACGATAACAATACATCTAATCGTACCGGTTGTAATCTTTGGTATGATATGACAGGATATAGAGCTACTGATGTTTGTTGGTGTCGTAATGATATAAAGATGACCGCAGCGATTGAACATTTTAATGGAATTGGTTATAACTTTAGCAGTGGTGATATTATCTTATGTGAATGGAGTTATAGTGAATCTGATATTAATGGCGTACTAGGAGATATTAGCACTGGAGGTAATCAAGCCGTTTTATTAAAGTCTTGTGCTTTAGAGTTAGGGTGGCCAGGGACTTATTCTAATGAAGGCGGCTATTCTTGTTATAATGGTTAATAAAATAAGTAGAACTTCTACTTATTTTTTGTTATACTTTTTTTAGGTGAATTAAATGACAATAGGTTTAGATATCGATGATACCATAACAGAATCTAGTAAATTACAAATTGAGTATGTAAAAAAGCATTTTAATGTTGATGACGCTAATATTGTGAAAGAAATTCTTGGTGGCGAAATAAAAGGTGAGTTACTTCGTTTTTATGAAGCCCATTTAGGGGAAATGGTGGCCAATTATGAACTAAAAGCCAATGCTAAAGAAGTTGTCGACCGATTAAGAAAAAATGGCCATAAAATAGTTATAATAACGGCTAGAGGGTATACGAAAACTAAAAATGATATAATGAAAATAACTGAAGAATATTTTAAAAAACATCATATTAATGTTGATAAAATAATCTTTAATAAATTATATAAAGAAGACGCTTCATTAGAAAATAAAATCGATTTGATGATTGACGATTCCATTAATACTCTAGAAAAAATAAGAGCTAGAGGAATAAAAACTTTATTATTTACATCTATTAGTAATAAAGATATTATTACGGATATTAATCGAGTAGATAATTGGTTAGAATTAGAAAATTATATAAATAATTTAAAGGAGAGTTAATTATGTTAAAAGAATTAGTAATAGAATTAGTTGTGAAAGACATTAATAAATCGGTTAATTTTTATTCTCAGTATTTAGGATTTAAAATTGATATGAAAGCCCCAGATAGTGATAACTTTACTTGGTGCCAATTATCTAACAATGACTTTAAAATCATGATGCAAGATTTTGAAGTAACTAAAAACGAGCTGATAAACTTCCCCAAAGAGTTATCTTCGTCAAATATCATATTATTAAAATATAATATTGATAAATTAAACGAAATATACAGTCTTATTAAACAAAATGGTATTAATTTATTTATGGATATTAGAGAAACGGAATATGGTACTACTGAGTTTGGTATATTAGATCCTGATAATAATATTATCATTATATCAGGAGAAAAAGATTAAAAAGATAATTTAGTTTTTAATTACTTTTATGATATAATTTCTATGGTGATAATTTTGAAAACCAATAATACTTTGAAGAATAATGAAACTTTTATTAACTTAAAAAAGTCTTGGGCATATACTAAGAAGCAAAAGAAACAATTTACAGTGTTTCTTATTGGCTCTTTAGTTTTAAGTGCGATTGGCGCTGTAGTACCAATTTTAGGAGCTCAAGCACTGCTTAAAATAACTGGTAATTTGTTAAATCAATTAATATATATTGCTTTAGCCATTTTTGCCATAGAAATATTTAGAAACATTGCAAGGTATTTTTCTCGCAAATCTAGTCAAGTATTGTTTAGAGAAACTCTTCTTGCTATTCAAAGCGATATTTCCAGAAGAATGCTTCATTTTGAAACCAAAATAATTGATAGCACTTCATCAGGAGTTTTTATTGATCGTATAACGAAAGATACTAACGATATTGCCGATATATTTAGTCAAATTGGCAGTATAACAACTGACATTATAACTAATATTGGCATAATGGTGGCAATATTTATAGTAAATAAATATATATTTTTGTTTTTTATAATTGCCATCATAATTTTATTTTGGTTTAAAAAAAGAAGGATGAAAAAATGGTTTGAGCTTGATAAAGAATATCGTAAATTAAATGAGGCTAATACAGGATTAATGACTGAGCTTATTAGAGGACTAAGGGACATAAAAGTATTAAATGCTGGCAAAAACATCACAAAAACAATTGATAATAAGTTAATTGAATCTAATAGAAAAAGATATAACATGAACAATGCTTATCATTTGTATAACCTTTTCTCTGGATCAGTTCAAGATTTTATTGATTTGGCTTTTATTCTGTTGGCTATTTTTCTAGTAGGTAATAAACTTTTAACAATAACAAGTTTTGTCGTTTTATATATGTATAGAAGCAAAATATTTTCCTTACTTGATTATATTTCTCAAATGATGGAAGTTACCAAAAGATTTGATGTTTCAGCAGGAAGAGTATTTGATTTATTAGATGAAGAAAAGTATCCTAAAGAAACTTTTGGTAATAAACATTTAGATAAAGTTAATGGTGATTTTGAATTTAAAAATGTTAATTTTGGGTATAAAGAAGATCGAACAATTATCAAAGACCTTAGTTTTAAAATTAAAGCCAATACTACAACAGCTTTTGTTGGTAAAAGTGGTAGTGGTAAATCAACGATATTTGGTTTACTAACCAAACTTTATAATGTTAATGATGGCGAGATATTAATTGATGGCGTAAACATTAATGAATTAGATGAAGAAAGTATTAGAGGTAATATTACTGTTATTACTCAGTCCCCTTATATTTTTAATTTCTCTATTAAAGATAATTTAAAAATCGTTAATGAAAAAGCCAGTGAAGAAGAAATTATAAAAGCTTGTAAAAAAGCCGCTTTACATGATTTTATTATGAGCTTGCCAGATAAATATGATACTTTAATTGGTGAAGGTGGTGTCATGTTATCAGGAGGCGAACGTCAAAGATTAGCGATTGCGAGAGCCCTACTTAAAAAAAGTGAAATTGTTTTATTTGATGAAGCAACTAGTTCTTTAGATAATCAAACGCAAATGGAAATTCAACAAGCCATTAATAATATTAAAGGCACAAATACGATTTTAATCATTGCTCATCGTTTATCAACCGTTATGGATAGTGAAAGAATAATAGTGATTAATGAAGGCATGATTGTTGGTGAAGGGACTCATAAAGAATTATATAAAGATAATAAGTTATATAAAGAGTTATATGAAAAAGAATTAACCGAAAATGTTAAAGAGGAATAAATAAAAAACCAGTTAGTTTGGTTTTTTTTCTAAAGTGGTAACATCTTCTTTTGGTAAATTGCTAATAAGTTCGGCCATGTTTTTAAAAAGACTCATAAAAAACTTAGTAAATAGTTTGTATCTTGATCCAGAGTTAGCAATTCTAACTGAGATTGCTCTTTTTATTCTAGTTCCCAAAGCTCTTTTAAAAGTAATGGTAAAAGTATTTTCATCAGCCTTTTCAATTATAAAAGATTCACCAATGTTTTCCGGAGAATAATCATCGACCCAAGTTATGACGCCATCTTTAACGGGACTAGAAGATAAACGTTCATCTACTTTAGCACTCGTTATTGCTTCATAAAAGTCTTTAAATATTGAAAATATTTGTTCATCATCTCTTGAAATGGTAAATGCTAAACCATCATTTTCATCTAGTAACCTTAAAGAGAAAGTTAAATCTAAGTTATCAGCAAAATTAACTATCAATTTTTTGCCATTCTCATCTTCTAAGGTTAATACAGTTGCTATATCACTTGTTTTTATAATTTCATATTTCATATAAACTCCTTGAAAACAATTAATTTCTATTATAACACTTAGTTTTTGGTTTACAAATATTATTTTGTAGTATAATTACTATATTGCGGATTAGAGGTATAGATATGTTAAAATTATTAAAAAAATTAGGTATAAAAGAATGGTTATTAATATTAGTTAGTGTTATTTTAATTATTGGTCAAGTATGGTTAGATTTAAAACTACCAGATTATATGACCGAAATAACCACATTTATGCAAACTAAAGGAACCACCATAAAAGATATAATGGTACCTGGCAGTAAAATGGTTTTATGTGCTTTAGGAAGTTTAGCATCAGCCTTTGTTGTTGGTTATTTTGCCGCTACTATTGCGGCGACATTTTCTAGGAAAACGAGAAGTGAAGTATTTAGAAAAGTTGAAGACTTTAGTATGGAAGAAATAAATAAGTTTTCAACGGGTAGTTTAATAACGAGAACAACTAATGATATTACTCAAGTTCAAATGGTAATATCAATGGGGTTACAACTAATTATTAAAGCTCCAATATTAGCTATCTGGGCAATATATAAGATTGCTGGAAAGAATTGGCAGTGGAGTGTGGCAACTGGAATAACAACACTATTACTTTTAATCTTAATTGGTACTTTGGTATTGGTAGTATTACCTAAATTTAAAATCGTTCAAGATTTAACTGATAACTTAAATAAAATAACACGAGAAAATTTAACTGGGATTAGAGTCGTTAGGGCTTTTAATGCTGAAGGATTCCAAGAGAATAAATTCAAAGAAGCTAATAACAAATTAACTGATACTAATATGTTTACGCAAAAGGCTATGGCTTTAATGTCCCCAATGATGAGTTTATTAATGTCGGGATTAACTTTATCAATTTACATTATTGGTGCTTACTTAATTGATAAAGCAGCTTTAACTTCTAAAATCGGGTTATTTAGTGACATGGTCGTCTTTTCTTCTTATGCGATGCAAGTAGTTATGGCCTTTATGATGTTAGCGATATTCTTTATCTTTTATCCAAGAGCAGCAATATCAGCCAAAAGAATCTTAGAAGTTTTAAATACTAAGTCAAAAATTAAAGAGGGGACAATTAGTAAAGATATAACCAATGAAAAAGGCACCATTGAATTTAAAAATGTCTCATTTAAATATCCTGATGCCGAAGAATGCATGTTAGAAGACATCTCTTTTAAGATTAATAAGGGTGAAACAGTAGCTTTTATTGGTTCTACAGGATCTGGTAAATCAACTTTAATTAATTTAATTCCAAGGTTTTATGATGCTACTAGTGGCACAATATT
>Ga0209373_10004350_pt1 | contig 12272 bp, 10 predicted proteins | sample Higcelweek5metaG_FD_187173 | JGI IMG/M metagenome (GOLD analysis project Ga0209373, IMG submission 187173) | Freshwater pond sediment microbial communities from the University of Edinburgh, under environmental carbon perturbations - High... | ecosystem: Environmental > Aquatic > Freshwater >... | reverse complement strand
AAGCTGGATAATGAGAAATTAAAAGTTGTTCTAGCAAGAGCAAAAGAAGTAAAAGTTGATATAACTCAAGGAAGATTTTGGTATAATCTATTTGAAAAAAATATTATTGGTCCATCTATAAAAGATGGTGAAGGCAAAATTAAAGATAGTATTGGATCGGTTACTCCAGAAAATATAATTAACGAGAAAGATTTTAAAGATAACATTCCTTGAGATAGTTTTTATACTAAACTTGAATCTATTTTTCCTAAAAAGTTAGAAGAAAAGAAAGTTGAAACACCAGAAAATAAACAACCAGAAAATACTGATAAAAATATTCAATATAAGGATTTATTGGCAGGAACTATTATTAGCAACGAATTAGTTATGAAATTAAAGGGATTAACTATGGCTAATTTTACAAATCCTCAAGAAGAAGAATTTAAAAAACAAGTTATTAGTCTTGTCTGACAAAATGAAAAAGCTCTAGCCATAATTATGCAATATAGAGAATCTATACAAAATCTTAGTAAAAACTGAAAATTAGAAGAATTCCAAAAAATATGTACAGAAGATAAGAGAGATAAAGAATCCTGAGAAATTACATTCTTGGATATTTCACATAAGAGATATTTTCTTGTAAGCACATTAACTTGAATTACACCAGATTTCTATGATTGAAGCGTAGTAGTTCACACCCAAAAACAAGAAAAACCAGTTGTTGCAGGAGAAAATAAATCAGAAGTTGCACAAGGTGATTTATTACCAAAACAAGTAGAGTTTAATAGGAATGATAAAACTATATTAGTTGATTGAAGAAAGTATGGTATTAGTGTTTTTCATAATACATTTAATAAGTCTGTTGAAATTAAAGATGTACAATATAATCAAACTGAAGGTGTACTTAACTTAACTTGAGCAGTATGAATTTTTTCTGATACAAAACAACTTAAAAAAGGTGCTGTAGCAGAGTTATATTCAAATATTAAACCACTCAAAGCTGGATGACCATCTTTTGAAAATAATTATGATTGAGTAAAAGTAACCGTAAGTGCTCTTGCATAAAAATCCATCAATAAAATAAGCTTTCTTTTGAATTTTTCAATTTATTCATATAATATCTCAAATTATTAAAAGGATTAATTAGAAATGGATATATTCTTAGTTTTAAATATATTATTAGTTCTTATGTGAATAAGTCTTTTTGGGCTTATGATGGTAAGAAAAAAGGCTGATTACAAGAGATCTCTTGATATGACTTTTTTAAGGATTCTTATTCCAAAGAAGGAAAGTGATCTCGATGAGAAAAAAGAAACGATTCATGATTTTAAATGACAAATTTCATTAATGGAACAACTCTTGTCATCACTAAAGGCTCTTCAAACATGATGATGGAAGACAAAGATTAAATGACAAGACTATATTTCTTTTGAATATCTAGCAATGGAAAAGGAAATAGTGTTTTCTATGGTTGTACCAAAGAAAGTGAAAAATCTTGTAGAAAAACAGGTTACAAGTTATTATCCAGACGCTATAGTTGATGAAGTTCAGGAATATAATATTTTTGCAAATAAAAAAATTATAAAAGCAGCAGAATTAAAACTAAAAAAAGAATATTATCTACCAATAAAAACATATCAAAAACTTGAAAGTGACCCAATAAACAATATTACGAATGCTCTTTCTAAGCTATGAGATAATGAGACTTCAGTTGTACAGATTATTCTTAAACCAATAGAAGATAAATGGCACGAAAAAGTAAATAAAGTCCAGAAAGAGTTAAAAAAAGCTTTCAAAGGATTTTCTCTAAATCCTATTAATTGGCTTGCAGCAATTATTTCATTATTTAGCTTGCAAGATAGCAAAAAAGATTGATCTTGAGATAAAAAAGACGATAACAATGAAAAAGAACAATCAATGAAAGAAAAAGCTAAGAAAACTTGATATGAAGTTGTTATAAGGGTTATTGCCACTGGAGATGATAGCTATATTGTCGATGCTCAGCTTAAGAATATAATTACAGCTTTTTCTCAATTCAGTTGACCATGATACAATGCAATAATTAAGAATAAAAGTAAACCAGAAACGACAGTTATTCATGATTATATTTTCAGATATTTTACTTCTTCTTTTTTTCAGAGCAGGAAGATAATTATGAATATTGAGGAGATTGCCTCATTGTTCCATTTTCCACACTCTAGATATAATAAAACACCAGAAATCAAATGGCAAAGTTATAAATTAGTTAAAGCTCCGGTTTGATTAGCTACCGAATGAATTACTCTATGATATAATTATTTTAGATGAACAAAAACTGAGATTAAATTAGCAAATGAAGATAGATTTAGACATTTCTATATTATATGACAGACATGAACTGGTAAATCAAGTTTTTTCCAAGTTATGGCTCGTCAAGATCTTAAGAACGGTAAATGAATTGCGGTTATGGATCCTCACTGAGATCTTGCTCAAGATCTTTTTCCATATATTCCTAGAAGTAGAGCCGATGATGTTGTATATTTTAATCCCGCAGATCTTACACGTCCAATATGACTTAATCTTTTAGAAGCTAATACGGATGATGAAAAACAAACAGTTGTACAGGACTCAATGAATATAATGCTTAAGCTTTTTGGTAATGAAATATTTGGTCCTCGTATTCAGGATTATTTCCGTAATGGATGTCTGACACTTATGGATTATCCTTGATGATGAGCACTTACTGATTTAATAAGACTATTTACAGATGATGATTTTCAGAAAGAGAGAATTAATACCCTAAAGAATCCTATAGTAAAATCTTGGTGGAATCATACATTTGCTAAAATGTGAGAAAGAGAAAAATGAGAAATGATACCATTCTGGGCTGCGAAATTTTGAGGATTCACAACGAACACAATGATGCGTAATATTATATGACAAGTTAAAAGTTCATTTGATGTTTATGATATTATGCAGACATGAAAAATTCTACTTATAAATCTATCAAAATGAGTATTATGAGATGTAAATGCTAATCTATTATGACTTATTCTTGTTTCAAAAATACAGATTGCAGCAATGAAAAGACAGCTTATTGAAGATAAAAGTCAGAGAAGAGATTTTTTCTTATATATTGATGAATTCCAGAATTTTATAACTGATAGTATGGAATCAATTCTATCAGAAGCTCGTAAATATCGCCTAGGTATGATTATGGCACACCAATATACATGACAACTTACCAAGTCTGATGCACTTACAAAATCAAATACTAATCTAAAAGATGCTATTTTTGGTAATGTCTGATCTATGTTGAGTTTCAAAATATGACCAGAAGATGCTGAGATTCTTAGTAAACAATTTGCTCCACAATTTAGTAATCAAGATTTAATTAATCTTGATAAATTCAAATGAGTTGCTAAGATTAGTAATGCCTGAATTTCAACTGATGCTTTTAGTATGAATATAGTTAATCCATATATTGATAGTTCTGAAAATACATTTTTTAGTAAACCTGATAAAGAACTTTCTAAGGCATTCAAAGAGTTATCTCGTCTCAAATATTGAAGAGAAAGGGAATTTGTAGAGAAAGAAATACTATTTAGAATTTGATGAAATTAGTATGAAAATCAAATTAATGTTAACATTTTTTGCATTTAGTATTTCAGTTTTATTTGTAAATACTACTTTTGCAGATGAATGATGAAATATATCTATTAAATCTTGTGAAAAATTTAAATCAATATGAGATAAAGATTTTGTTGATTATTGTAATAAAATTACTGCTTGTGAAGAATATAACCCAAATAATAATTGAACTAGCATACTTAGAATTCAGACTATATCTTTTCTACCCGTTAAATTAAACAAGCAAGCAATAGATTCTGGTCAGACTGCTGATGAAAATAGTGAATTATATAGAGATTTTCTAAGTAAGATTACTTATGGATCCTTTCCTTATCTCTGACCATCTCCTCTAGAACAAGCTAAAACTGTTTATATAGAAGTACAAAATGCTATATATAACTGTGCTGTATTATGAACTAAAATCAAAGTCTGAGAAAATGTAATTAAGCTTATGACTAGCGCCAATATGTGAAACCAAACAGCAAAAATCAAAGCACAAAATGAAAGTATGATAAAAGAACTAAGTAAAAGAAAATGTAACACAATATGAAATAAGCAAATCGCATTTAATGAGGTTTTACTCAAGAATGTGACATATCATTATTGTAATTATAGATATTATCTTAATTACTTATCAAAATATCCTACTTATAATTTAGATCTATCAAAAAGTGTTTCGTCAAAGACTAAAAGTCCATGACAAGACAAATTCGATACAAACGAAGCTCTTAAATATGCAAAAATGCAAACTAATGCTGTACAATCAGAAATTGATCATGTGAAACAGGTCTACAATACAGCATTTAACTGATTTAATGAACTAGAAAGTACATACGGAACACACATTATGCTCCAATTAATATATGATGATTATGTGCAAGTGAGAAATAATATGTCTAGAATATTATCCCCATTGTCACAACTAGCCTACAAAATTCCAAACGCTCAATGTCAGGGTAAATGTAATTAATATTTATTTGACTTTTAGAAGTGTTTAAATACTATATCGAAATATCTAGATATTTCGATATAGTATTTTTTAATAGCAAATATTCATGACTAACGATATTGATTTAGAATTAATTGCGGAGATTTGTAGTTTGCTCTGAGAGCAAACTAAACTTAAGATATTTTTTATTTTACAAGAAAGGGAATTATGCATTTGTGAGATTATTGAGAGGCTTGGTATTAAGCAAAATATGGTTTCTCATCATGTTTCAATACTTAAGAGAGCTTGAATATTGAATTCTAGGAAAGAGTGAACTAAGGTTTTTTATTCAATTAATATTCCAATGTTTGAGAAAATTAAGACAAATACCAAACTACTTTTTAATATATAAATTATTTAATTATGGAAATAAAGATCCTTGGGACAGGTTGTCCTAATTGCTTTAAATTAGAGAATAATACTAAGTTAGCTCTACAGAAATTATCTATGGAAGCTAAGATTATTAAGGTTACTGATATTGTAGATATTATGAGTTATAATATTATGTCAACGCCTTGATTAGTAATTGATTGAAGAGTAGTGAGTTCGGGTAAAGTTCTTAATACGGACGAAATTATTGAATTAATTAATTTATGAAATAATGATATTCAAAAACCAAAAAGTTGATGATGTTGTTGTGGAGGGAATTGTTAAAATATAAAATCATTTGATTATGAAATATATTTCAATATAATGAAACCTGTTTAATAATTAACTTATAAATAAATGCCTAGAAATTGTAAAAAAAGAAATATTAATCATACGCTTCAAAGTAATTTTTTTAAACCAAATTGAATACCTCTTAGTAATCTAGATATTAAAGAGGTTGCTTCTGATGAAATAGAGGCATTGAGATTGGCTTACATTGAATGACTTAGTATGATTGATTGAGCTTCTCAGATGTGAATTTCTGGTCCAACATTTAATAGGATATTAAATTCTGGAATTACAAAAATTGCTGATGCAATAATTAATTCTAAGGCAATTAAGATAAGATAATTTTTAAACATTTTTATATTTTAATTTATATATTTATGCCAAATAGAGATTGAACTTGACCATTTGGTCAATGAACTTGAACTTGAAGGAAAATAGGTTCTTGTATTAATAAGGAGGAAATAAATAATTCTGTTAATGAAAACATCTCTTCTGAAGATGTTGTTGCTAATCAAGCTTTTTGATTAAGAAATTGACAAGGTAGATGTCAATGATTATGAAGAAACTGAAATGCGAGATGAAACTGACTATGAAGAAGGTGTTGTGGAAAGAAATTTTAATTACTATTTTATTTAATGATGAAAAAATATTTTTTAAGTTTTATAACTATTTTATTTTTTATAAGTTCAAGTTACTCAGTATTTGCAGATTCATATATTTTCTATTATTGACAAGGTTGTCCCCATTGTTCTAATGTTGAGAGATATTTTGAGAAAGAAAAAACTCCAGAAAAATTCAAAATCACTTTGAAAGAAGTATATTTCAACTCAAGAAATAGAGATGATTTTATGAGCGATTCTGATAAACTTAATATTCCAGAATCTGAGCGCTGAGTTCCAACTTTAATTGTATTAGATGATAATAATAAGCCAACTTCTTATAAGTCGTGAGATGAGTTAATTATTAACTTATTTAAATCAATATCAGAAGATAAGGTTGTACCAGCAAAGAATAATTCAATTTGAAACAATGCAACTCCCAAAAATCCCAAAACATTCTGGGATCATTTATCATTTTTTTCAATTCTATTACCAGCTGCGATTAGTGATAGTGTTAATCCTTGTGAATTCGCAGTAATGTTGATATTGCTTGGGGCAATACTTATTAAATATGACAATAGAAGAAAAGTTTTTCTTGCCTGATTTCTATTTTCACTAGCAGTATTTTTAAGTTATTTTGCGATGTGAATTGGTTTATATTCGGCATTATCATCATTTTCTAATATTTTTTATCTCAAAATTGGCGTTTGAATTCTTGGAATAATCGTTTGACTTGCTAATCTTAAGGATTATTTCTGGTATGGTAAGTGGTTCGTAATGGAAGTTCCTTTTAGTTGGAGAAAAAATATGAAAAACATTCTAACTTGAATTACTTCTCCATTTTGAGCTTTTGGAATATGAATAATCGTGAGCTTATTTCTTCTTCCATGTACTTCTTGACCTTATCTAGTAATTCTTGGTTATCTCTCTTCTCAGAATGCGAATATTGATAATTGGGGATATATTTATCTCTTCATATACAACCTATTCTTCATTCTTCCAATGTTACTTATTACAATTATTGTAGGCTCATGAAAGAAAAGCACGCAGCAACTTGAACAATATAGAGATAATAATATTGAAAAAATACATCTAATTGTTGGTATTCTGATGATGTTATTATGACTTTATGTTATTCTGCAGGCTTATTCTATATTACCGTAATAATCTTATAAAAACTCTTTTAACTCTTTTATTTCAAAATAGAAATTTATAAAACTACAACTCCAAGCTCTATGAACTGATATAAAATTTAAAGATGATGATTTTATAAGTTTGACTGATATTGTTAGAAAATTACCTAATAATCTATAATGAAATTGAATTATTTGTGCATTTAAATGTTTCTACCTTTTTCATAAAAACTAATTATGGATATTTTTTACCCAGTACAAGTATTCGCAGATTATATAACTTATAATTTGCTACATCTTAATAATTCTCATATTTGAGGTGCTTTCAATTTTTTCATTTATGATAGTATTAAGATATTTATTCTGCTTGTTATTATAGTTCATCTAATGACTCTCATTAATTATTACTTACCTATAGAGAAAATCAGAGATTTCCTTGCTAGGAACAAGTTCTATTGATTCGATTATTTCTTATCTGCTCTATTCTGAGCCGTTACTCCGTTCTGTAGTTGTTCAAGTATTCCAATGTTTGTAGGATTTCTCAAGGCTGGAATTCCGTTTGGGATAACATTTACTTTTCTCATTACTTCGCCACTTATTAACGAAGTTGCAGTCGCTTTATTTATATGACTTTTCTGATGGAAAGTTACAGCTATTTATGTTGCTTCTTGAATGTTTCTCTGAATAATTGGTGGTTGGATAATTTGAAAGTTAAAAATGGAATGACAGGTTGCAGATTTTATCTGGAAGAATAATTGAGCTCCAACTGAGATTATAAGAGAAGAAATTAAGTGGAAAAAATTCATCAAACAAGTTAGTAAAGATAGTTTTTCTCTAATCTGGAAAATTATGCCTTATGTATTAATATGAGTTGCAATTGGATGATTAATACACTGATTTATTCCTACTTGATTCTTCGATAAATATATCACAAAAAATAATCCATTCGCAGTCCCTATTGCGGTAATTATCGGAATTCCGATGTATGCAAATGCGACGAGTGTGATTCCAATAATTCAAGCGTTAATTGCCAAATGAATTCCACTTGGAACTTGACTAGCATTTATGATGGCGGTTGTAGGACTTAGTTTACCAGAATTCCTGATTCTCAAAAAAGTAATGAAAATGAAATTACTTCTAACATTTTTCTGAATCGTATGATTTTTTATAATAATTCTTGGATATTTCTTTAATTTGGTTTTGTAATAATAACTAACCCTCCAACAAATTCTTCATGTCATCCTTGAATTTTGCTTCTAGGGTGATTTTTGTTTTCTTAATTGGATGAGAGAAAGTTATTTTGTATGAATGAAGCATTTGTCTCCCGATTCTGTATTCTCTATTAGCAAAATAATTCTCGCTCTTGTTTCAATAGGTTTTATCTCATAGAATAGGATTTCAGATACTTGCAAGATGAATTCTTATTTGGTGCATTCTTCAGGTTTCTAGCTTACATTCTAGTAGAGAATATTTTCATTTAATATTCTTCTTGATAACTTTGTAGTGAGTTATTGCTTTTTGTCAGTTTTTCTCATCTATAGTTATCTTATTTTCGTTTCTTGCTTCTTCTAGTCTTAATAATTTTTTATTAATTGTTCAGCTTTCATTTGTTGGATTTCATAAACAAATCGCAAGATAATACTTCTCTATCTTATTACTTTGCAAATCCTTGAGCAGACTATCGAGAGCTGGCTTTGTTTTTGCAATTATAATAATTCCGGAAGTATCTTTATCGATTCTATGAACTAGAGCTGGTTTGAATGTCAGAGAATTTAGCTTATCTCAGAGATAGTCTTGAACTTGTTCAATGAGTGATACTTCCTTTGTTTTATGATCTCAAGGATGTACAATTACTCAAGGATTTTTGTTAATTACAAGAATATCAGAGTCCTCCATTATAATATCTTTTTTATCTAATTTAATATCAATTATATGCTCAATTTCTTTTTGTTTGCTTAGAATATTATAATCCTCATCGCTTATAAATATTTTGATTTCATCTCATTCTTGCAGTTTATATTCATTATCTTTTCTTTTTGAATTAATTTTAATTTTCTCTTTTCTATTTAACTTAAAAATTAATCCAAGTGTTGCATTTGGAAATAATTTTTTAAGGAATTTATCAAGTCTTTGATTTGCATCATTTGATTCTATTATAATTTTTTTCATTTTTCTTTTCAATTAATATTTTTTCATTCTATGTTTTTAATAACTTTTTCAAAGTTATTTTACAAAAAACGACTCAAATTTGAGTCGTTTTTTTATTTTGTTATAAATTTTCTCTATTCTTTTTATTTTAATAATTCTAAGAAATCCTCAGAATCAACAATCTTCTTTAATTTACCTAAATATCAATCTTTTCAAATAATATTCTTAATATATTTCATGGCATCTTCTGTATCTTTTAGTTCTTTTTCTATGGATTCTAATTCTTTTTTTCCTTTTCTGGCCTTTTTAGCTTGCTCTCTTTTAACTTCAAGACTTTCTTTTTTTAATCTTAATTTTCAATATTTAGATTTCTTAGTTGCATTCTTAATAGAATCAGATCAAATTAGTTCTTCAACACAAGAAGTAATAATTTCTTTCAACTTATTATAATCTATTTGTTCCGCATTTAACGAGCCATTAATTTTAACAAAAACTCCTTTTATATAATTTTTGCATCTATAGATTTCTGACTTTTTATCAAATTTTTTCATTGATTCTTTAATGGTAGCAATAAATTCTACAATCTTAATATTAGATGATTTTAATAATTCTTGAATTTTTGTCTTTCAATCTTTTTCTTCACTTTTTTCAGGTGTTGGTTTTGCTTCTTTTGGAACTTTCGGAGTTTCTTCTTTCATCTCAGTATTTTTTCAATTAGTTTCTATGTTTTCTACATATCAATCCTTCTTGAATAATCAAACGTCTTCTTGTATAAGATTTTGGACCTCAACTTGTTCAGCGAATTCTCTTAGGTTTTGAGCATTCTCTGTTGCATATATTCATTCTAAAATTCTTCTTTTTTCTGCTGTATCAATTATGTCTAATGACATTCTTGTAAGTAGGGAAGTTCATTCTGTAGTAAGCCTTAATGCTCCATTTAATCATAATGCCACTAGTGAGAATAGATTATTAACTTCATCTCAAGTTAATTCTTGTGCCCATTTTTGTTTTTTGATATTTCAAGCAACCAGTTCATTTATTTTTTTTCTAGTTTTACCAACTTGTTTTATTACAGTATTACTTCAGATATCTATTCAGTAACCTAGTTTTTCTAACGGAACCGTAATTAGCTTGGTAGCTTTAAGTGGCATGAACATGAAATTTCTCCATCATTTTCTTTCTTTATTAACCCATGCATTAAATTTTGCTCATCATAAATTCATTCATTTTGCTCATAATTTCACTCATGCAGCTACTGCTAATCATGTTAATATTGTTCAAACTCAAATTGATGTAGCTGCAGCAATTGCTGCTCATCATAAAATTACTTTAGCCGCAGATTGTCAATATTTTTTACTTAAAACAGAGGTGTGTTCAGATATTCTTCTTGTATGATTGATTGCTGAATGCAGAAATCAATCAGTAGAATCTTTTCTTTTAAATGGATTGTTATCTCAATAAAATAACTCATTAACATGTTGATTTTGTTCTAGGATTGTATTTCTTAATTGAACTCTATTAACTATATTTTCACTTGGACATATATGACATATAGCTGTATCAAGCGCTGCTTGGATATTAGCATTGTTATTAGCTATTATTGGATCATTCTTAGGATTTTCTCATAATCTGAAAACATGTTTATTTGACCTCAAATAACTTGTAAGTAGAAGAATATCATCATTTCTTATAGCATTTGATTGACGTATTGATTGTCATATTTTAATAATTTTTCTTCTTTGGATTTCTCTTTGTGTATTGATATCATTCTCAAAATCCTTGGTATTATTTTTAAATACTTTTTTCTTTTGTGAATCTAATTCATGTTTCGCTAATATTACTAATTCTTGTGAGATGTGTTCAAGAAATAATCTTATAAAATGTTCTTCAGTAAGATTTGATTGTTTTAATGCGTCTTTAATTTCTGTTCCAGCCAATATTTCTTCTAGAAGAATATTAACATCTGTTGATCAATCTTTTAATTGAGTTTTTATATAGGCATCAAGATTTAATTTAGAATCTTTTTTTATAACTCAAAGAGCAATTTGTAATCTTCTTACATCAGTTGCTCATACTATCATAGAACTTTTTCATCTAACACGCATAGATGCCCTATTGTTAGTATACAAGTTATTTAATGCTGCACTAAGATTGGAATATGTTTTATCTAAATCTTCTAGCAAATCTAGTTTTGATTTTAAATCTTTAAAATTTTTAGATATTTCACTTAAAACAGTTCTTCTTTCTGGATTTATATTAGCACATCTTATTAATCTGATAATTTCAGAAACTTTCATTATTTTCTGAGCATCTGTTTCTTGTCATAGATGAAAACTATAATTCAGCTTTTCTTTTGAAATAATATCTTTCAAACTTCATATAATTCAATCTAGTTTTTCTTGTTCTTCTATAGTTAATTCCGGGTTAAATCTATTTAATGCAGCATGTCTTATTATGAATTTTTGAGAATAATTCGTCCATTTATTTGACTCTTCTTCAATGTTATTAAGGTAAGTTACCAAGTGGTTCTTTATATTTGTGGCATTAAATTGAGGAATAATTATTCTTTGAGTAGTAGATAATCTTACAAAATTAAGAGAAATAATATAAGCTATTTTTTCTTCCAATGATCAAAAACTTGTTAATCTAGCTTTAAAAGAATCATCTATATTAGCTAGATTATTAATAGTTGTACCATTGATATCAAGATTTGCAATTATTTCTGTAATTCTATCTCTAGATTGTATAGATCATTCTCAAGATTCTATAATAGTAATAATCCTCTTTTTTCTTTCTGATAATATATCATCTTTTCTTAATAAATCCATAGCCTCATCAAAAGCTAATTCTTGTTGATTTTTAGGTCATCTTGCGTTAAAAGACATAAGTTTAAAAGTTAAATTATAATACCTAATGTTTTAATTTTAACATAAAAAATTTTATTTTGCAAATATTGCAATATTCCTAATTTATATTTATAAATAATTATTTGTCAAATTTACTGCCATACATTTAAAATAAATTTATTTACTTTTATATAAATTTTCTTACAATATGAGGGTTATTTTATAAAAAACACATATGCAACAACCATTTATAATTGTTATTATAGTATTTGCGCTAATAATAGCTTTCAAATCTATTAAAATTATTCCTCAG
>Ga0209373_10004347_pt1 | contig 12275 bp, 10 predicted proteins | sample Higcelweek5metaG_FD_187173 | JGI IMG/M metagenome (GOLD analysis project Ga0209373, IMG submission 187173) | Freshwater pond sediment microbial communities from the University of Edinburgh, under environmental carbon perturbations - High... | ecosystem: Environmental > Aquatic > Freshwater >... | reverse complement strand
GGAACCAGGCGTGAACAAGCTCATCCGCTCGGCCTACTCGTTGCTCAACCTCGAGACGTATTTCACGGCAGGCGTGAAGGAAGTGCGCGCGTGGACCTACCACAAGGGGATGCTCGCACCGCAAGCTGCCGGCGTCATTCACTCCGATTTCGAGAAGGGATTCATCAAGGCCGAGGTCATCAAGTTGGCCGATTTCGTCAAGTACGGCTCGGAAGCTGCCTGCCGCGAGGCCGGGAAACTAGCCATCGAGGGCAAGGAATACCTGGTGCAAGATGGCGACATCATGCACTTCAGGTTCAACGTGTAGTCTCGCGAGATACTATAAAAAAGAGGGCGGTTGAAACCATATTCAACCGCCCTCTTTTTTCAGCAGAATTTCGCTATCAATACAAGAACCCGAACAACCATAGCGGGATGATGTTTTCCCAGCCTTCTTCTATGTCGTCTTTTATAACGTAACCACGGGCTTCTCCGGCTATCTGGTTGCGTTTCTTGTTCTTGCCGCCAATATCGAAGAGATATTGTTCGTCGACCCAGAAGTCGCCTTTTTCAGCAAGAGACACCCGGTGTTGTGCCGAAAGCTGGTTGACGAAGAACGATTCCCTGATGCTGCCCGAGTTCTCGGGTAACGATACGATGCAATAGTAAATGTTCGGATGGTGCAGTAGTATTTTCTGCGGCTTGCTCAGGCTCCCGTAGAATGCCGATTTGTCGTAGAGGTTGCACGTGATACGTGTTTGCGACAAGTAGGCAAGGTAGTTTACCAGCGTGTTGCGGTTCAACTCAAGCACTTCCGAAAGTTTCTGTATGTTAGGGACATATGGTACCGAGTTGGCCAGTAACGAGATAAACCGTTTCAACTTCATAACGTTGATGTGATTCGCGTTAGAAAGTACGGGTATCTCGTTCTCTATCACGTAGTTTATCACGTTTTGCAGCTTCATCCCATAGGTCGGTAATCCCTGTAGGTAAAAAGGATAGTAGCCGTGTTGCAAATACTTGTTGAAATACTCGAAGGGTTTGAATTTCTTGAGCAAATCGTTGCAGATATCCTTGTGGTTTGCCAGCAAATCTGCCAACGAATATTTCGGGAAAGATGTACACGTTTCTATTTCGACGAATTCCCTGAACGACAAGCCATCAAGGTTGTAGAATACTGCACGGCGGCTCAAGTCGCTCACCCCGGTATACAGGTTTAGTGCAGATGAGCCCGAGAAAATTACTTTCAGGTTTGGTTGAGAATCGTAAATATTCTTCAGTTCCTCGGCCCAGCTGGGGTACTTGTGTATTTCGTCGATGACCAGGAGCTCGCCACCTTGCATAGAAAACCACGAAGCCAGTTCCGCGAGCGACTTGAAGGGGATCGCCAGGTTATCGAGCGAGACATACAAGCACTTGGTGCTCCCGGTATTGTATAGCTCCGATATGTGTTGCAGCAAAAGCATCGTTTTGCCAACACCGCGTGCCCCGGTCAAACCGATTAGCCTCTCTGGCCAGTAAATGGCATCCATGAAACCGCGCCTGAAGGTAAATCTCGACGCCCTAAGTAACTGATTGTGTGAATTGAATAGCTCAATCATACCATTATGCTTAACGAGATTAACAAAGAATTACGCAATTTGGTTAATTCAATAAGCAAATATATTGCAAAAATGCTTATCACATTAAGCATTTTTGCAATATTATTGAAACAGAGCTTGTAATCTATTGAATTACAATAGTTTTATTGATATGCTCCAACAGCCCCTTGCACGCATCTTCCACGATGTCGAGCACCAGCTCGAAGCCCTCGGCACCACCGTAGTAGGGATCGGGCACGTGGTCGTGAGCCCCGTCACGGCAGAATGCAGTAAGCTTGTGCAGTTTCTGTTTCTCGTCGCCGCTGGCCAGGCGTTGCAATTCCCGCAGGTTCTCGTCGTCCATGCACACGATGAGGTCGAAGTACTTGAAATCGGCTCGTCGTATCGGTCTCGAACGGTGCGTTCTGTCGTAGCCTCGTTCCCGGACGTGTTGCCTCATCCGGATATCGGCCATTTCCCCCTCGTGATAATCGAGTAAACCCGCCGAATCTAGCTCGATCTTGTCTTCCAGGTTATTGTCAACCACGAGCTGCCGCATCACTATCTCGGCGGCTGGCGACCTGCAAATGTTGCCGAGGCACACGAAAAGTATTCTTGTTTTATTCATGGTGAATTTGTTTTAAAAAAACGAAAGGAATATAACCTTGATGTTACATTCCCTTCAAATATTTCATACAAACACGGTTATTTCCTGCACTCGAGTATTTGCTTGATGATATCTGACGTCATGTTTTGCTTTTCGCCGAGTGCATAGCCGCGCTGTTTCGCCCTGTTAACAATCTCGTCTACCGTTGCCTGGCCGATCTGGTAATCGCTCAACCTGGTTTTTATCCCGAGAGATTCGAAGAAGTTAACCGTGCAGGTTATCGTGTCGTCGATCTTCTGCTGCTCCGTGCCTGCCGTGATGCCGAACACGCGGGCGCCCAGCTGGAGAATCTTGTCCTTCTTGTCGTCCCTCATGATGTTCATGACCCCAGGCAGTACGATGGCCAGCGATTGCCCGTGGTCGACGCCGTGGAGGGCCGTGAGCTCGTGACCTATGACGTGCGATGCCCAGTCGTTCGGCACGCCGCAGCCTATCAATCCATTAAGGGCAACCGTGGCCGACCACATGAAATTCGACATGTGCTCGTAGTTCGTCTTGTCGGCCAGAACCTTTGGCCCAACCTCCACGAGGGTCTGCAGGATAGACTCGGCAAAGCGGTCGTGGATCATGGCGTTCACCGGGAAGGTGAGGTATTGTTCCATGACATGGACGAAGGCATCGGCCACGCCATTTGCGATCTGTTTACCGGGCAGCGAGTAACAGGTCTCCGGGTCGAGAATAGAAAAGATAGGCATGACGAAACGACTGCCGAAGCTGAATTTCTCCTTCGTTTCTTCCCTGGAAACCACCGAGTTGCCGTTCATCTCCGTTCCTGTAGCCGGGAGCGTGAGCACGGTTCCTATAGGCACCGCCTTCTCGACCGCAACTTTCTGGGTAACGACGTCCCAGGGATCGTTGTCGATAAGCAAGGCAACTGCTATTAATTTTGTTCCGTCGATGACCGATCCCCCGCCCACCGGGAGCAAGAAGGTCACCTTTTCTCTCTTGCCAAGCTCCACGGCTTTGCGGATTGTCTCCACGCGGGGATTTGGCTCGATGCCGCCAAATTCAACCACCTGGAAGCCACCCAGGGCTTGCTTCACCTTGTCGTAAACGCCATTCTTCTTGATACTTCCACCGCCGTAGGTGAGCATCACTTTTGATCCAGCGGGGATCAACTGTCCGAGTTGTGCAATTTGCCCCTTGCCAAATAAAATCTGTACCGGGTTGTAGAAATCGAAATTTGATACTGCCATATGCTATTTCTTTAATTATTTAATTACATCACCATCAACGACTTGATCAAGTTTCTTCACGTCGCCTTTCACGGCATCAAAGATAGTAACCAGGTTGTAAGCCTTATGTTTATTCGACGAACTGACGGGTGTTTTGCCGAAAAAGATGCAAAAGGCACGTCCCCGGGACCAGAGTGCAGAGTTCCAGAAAATTCAGCTTCTACCTCGAAAGAATCGAAGATGAGTTTAAATCCCATACAGTTGATGTATTAATCGTTTGCCACTTTCCTTATAACGAAAATAACACCAGCCCCCGCGGCAACAAGAAGCAGCGATAGCAGGACGTCGGGTGCATGGTTGTTCACCGCCTGGTACTGGCTCGGTAGGATATTTCGAGAGAAGGTTTGCTCCGTGATAAAACTAAGCTTGGATGCCTGGTGAGTCACCAGTGTTTTCCAGGGCCACACCATCTTGAGTCCACCGATGATACATCCCGCGATGAACGCATACGAGATGTTTCGGGCTTTATCCAGGAACCAGCGTATAGCCCTCGGGGTGAGCAAAAGGCCAACAATGATACCAAGGGAAAGGACAAGGAGGTAAACGTTATCACCCGAGAGGAATGATTTGAAGCCGCCCTCGTTAACAAACAGGAACAACGTGTACGAGGTGGTGAGCCCGGGGACGAAGATGCTCATGGAGAGGGTGAGGCCAACCACGAACACCACGAGAACATTCATGTGCGTTCCTGCCGGCGAAAAGGAGAAAAGCACCAGGCTGAATGCTATACCAGCAACCAGGGCCGTGATGTTCACGATATCCCACCGGGTAACCCGTTTCAGCACGCAAAAAGCCGAGGCCAAGACGATACCGCACAGGAACGAGTACAGCAACACTGGCTGCGACTTACTGAAGTCGTTGAAAAACTGGTTGAGCGAGAAGAAACTTATCGCGATGCCGAAAGTCATCACCAGCATGAAGTTGCCGTTGATCATCCGCCAGAAAGAAGCGATGCCGCCGGATAACAACGTCTTGAACGAGTCGCGGTTGACCTTGCAGATGGACTCCACGACCTCCTCGTAGGTTCCCGTGACCACGGCCACCGACGCGCCCGACACGCCGGGAATCATGTTCGCCGCCCCTGCCGCGAAACCCTTGATGAGGTACAGCAAGTAATCTTGTGATTTGTTATTCATCGTTGCCCAGTTATCGTTTTGCAATTCATCGTACACAAATGTATTACATTGGGGCAAGAGAACAAAATCTAATTATGTACGATATCATACAAGGGATTTAACGGTATTTTTCACGTTTACAATACAAGCATATACATATAATGCAACAATAGATACAGGATAAATATTACTTCGGTAAAAAGCTGTATTATTTTACTGTCACAAACAAATCAATGGTGAAAAAAATTACTACTTTTGCCCGCAAATCAAGATTAAATATTAATATGCTATTTAACTCTTTAAATTTTGCTATTTTCCTCCCTATAGTCTTTGTTTTATATTGGTTTCTTTCTTGTAAAAACTTCAAAACACAGAATTTATATTTATTGTGTGCAAGTTACGTGTTTTACGCATTTTGGAACTGGAGTTTCTTGTTCTTGTTGACCTTTTCCACCTTTTTGGATTATTCTTCTGGCATACAAATTTCCAGATCAAAAAAAACGTCAATCAAACGCTTGTGGCTAACAGCGAGTATCGTTATTAATCTTGGTTTGCTAGGTTATTTCAAGTATTGCAATTTCTTCATTGATTCATTTGCCACCTTTTTACAACACATAGGATTGAAAGCAAACATTCCTTCGCTTTCAATAATTTTGCCCGTGGGCATTTCGTTTTACACATTTCACGGTCTTTCTTATGTTCTAGATATTTACAATAATACGATTGAACCCCGCACCAATTATATTGATTACTCGTTGTTTGTTAGTTTTTTCCCGTTGCTTGTTGCTGGTCCTATTGAAAGGGCAACGCACCTGTTACCGCAAATCGAACGGCAACGCACCTTCGACTACCACAAAATCACAGACGGACTTAGACAGATTCTGTGGGGCTTATTCAAGAAGATCGTAATTGCCGATAACTGTGCCGAGTACGCCAATCAAGTATTTAATAACCCGGGTGTGCACAATAGTAGTGCACTTGTTATAGGAGCTGTGTTATTTGCATTCCAGATTTACGGTGACTTTTCGGGTTACTCCGACATAGCTCTAGGAACGGCTCGTTTGTTCGGTTTCGAGCTCCTCCGTAATTTCGCAAACCCCTATTTCTCACGGGATATAGCTGAATTCTGGCGTCGATGGCACATTTCGCTCTCTTCTTGGTTTCGCGATTATTTGTACATCCCCCTGGGAGGGAGTCGTTCCTCAACGATACGAACAGTGCGTAATACTTTTATCATATTTATTGTCAGCGGTTTTTGGCATGGGGCTAATTGGACATTTCTCGCTTGGGGCACGCTCCATGCGCTGTATTTCTTACCCCTGCTCTTGGCGAAGAAGAACAGGGCGAACCTAGCTATCGTGGCCGAAACAAGCTCTCTGCCATCCGCCCGGGAATTAGCAGGAATGTCATTCACATTTCTCCTGGTGGTTTTCGCCTGGATATTTTTCCGATGCAGCACTATATCGCAATCAATTAGTTACATAGCAGGTATTTTCAACCTGTCGATATTTTCCGCACCAACGGTATCGATACCGTATTATGTTTATGTACTTATATTAGTATTCCTTTTTATCGAGTGGATCGGTAGGTGCGAGCAATATGCTATAGCACACTTTCCCGTGTCATACTCGCGTCCTATGAGATGGAGCTTATATTATGCTCTTGTTTTCTTGATATTCTTCTGTACCGGGACGCAACAGCAGTTTATCTATTTCCAGTTTTAATCCTTATGATGTATGAAGAAACTGTATATAACGCTGCTACTGTTCATTGTCCCCATAATTGCCTTCATCTTGTGCGAAGCCCTCATTTTGCCTCCTACGTTCTTCACTACCAGGGCGTGGGAAGGCTTGATGGTGAAAAACGACTCGGTGCAAATATTTTACCCCAATTGCTCGTTGTACAAAACCGAGGTTGGAGATATGGGGCACCACACCCCGAAGGCAATACCCAAGCGTGTCTACTGGAAGACAGATGCGCTAGGCTACAGGAATGATAGCGTTACCTCGCAACCTGATATCATAGTTCAAGGAGACTCGTTTGTGGCAGGTTGCACGTTAAGCCAAGAAAATACCTTCGGATATGTCCTCTCCCGCAAGTTGCAACACAAGTATAAAGTATACAACATATCCTCGTCATTCTCGTGTTTTTTGTCACTTATCGAAAAGAAGGTGATAAAGAAGCCCAAGTACCTTATCATGCTGAGGGTGGAAAGGTATATGCCCCTTGAATGCGACACCACGGAGAACTTGACGATGGATTCAATCATCGATAGGAAATTGCGTTACGACGGCATTTTCTATTGCATCAACAGGTTAAAGAAATTTGCGAGCAGGGAGTGGTTTAAAGCAAGGATCAAAGGCCTAGTGGGGACGGGTATACCATCGCCCATCGATGGCAGGATGTTGTTTTTCCAAGGGAAAAATTCGATTAACCCAGATACCCTGCTCCTCAAGCATTCCTTAAAAACTATTGCGGCATATAATCAGAAATGTAAAGAACTCGGCATCAAATTCATTTTCATCCCAATGCCCAACAAGGAAACAGTATACTTTGATTACGTACCGTACGAAAAACAACCACCTTTCCTTTTCCAGCTAGATACCATGATGAGAAAAGCGGGAATAACTACCTTCAACCCACTAGAAATATACAACGAGGAACGGAAGAAGGGGCAGTTCCTTTACCACTTGGACGACACTCATTGGAATAAATTAGCCGTGAATGCCGTGGCCGACAAAAGCGTTGAACTAATACTTCTTGAAACTAAAAACAAGTTGAGTGAAAGATAGCATCTTAAAAAAGATCAACAATATTTATTTGATAATTATTGTTGATCTTTTCTAACATCGTCATACAAGCTAAATATATTTTAATAAATTCGCGGACATTTGAATAAATAATTTAAGTGTAGAAAAAGTATCTCGCATGCCAATAAAATGTAATGTTTCAAGTCTAAAATCCCTCTTTTCAGGAAAGACCGAAAGCACGTACCTGCAGTTAATCAGGTACACCTTCGTGGGAGGAATAGCCTTCGCGGTTGATTTCTCGGCGCTTTTCGTTTTCACCGAGTTTTTCAAGTTACATTATTTGGTTTCGGCGTGTATAGCATTCCTGTTTGGTCTGACGGTGAATTATGCACTAAGTGTAGCGTGGGTATTCTCTACAAGAAAAGTCACGAAGAAATGGATCGAATTTGCGATATTCGCCCTGATTGGTCTCATTAGCCTGTCGTTAAACGAGCTCCTCATGTGGTTGCTGACAGATGTGTTCCTGATATACTACTTGATTTCAAAAATTTTCACCACCATATTAATCTATCTATTTAATTTCTTTGCCCGTAAAGTTTTCCTTTTTAACAAATAAAAACAATGAGTAAAAAAGCAATCATAATTGGTGCAGGACCTGCAGGGTTGACGGCAGCGTATGAACTAGTGACGAAGACAGACATTAAGCCTATAATAATAGAGATGTCAAATGATATCGGGGGGATATCGAAGACCGTTGTTTACAAGGGCAATAGGATAGATATCGGAGGCCATAGGTTCTTCTCGAAATCAGACATCGTGATGAAATGGTGGCAAGATATCATGCCAATTCAAGGTTTCGAATCAAAGGATGATTTGCTGATAAACGCGCAAAACAAGACGAACAATAGCCGTGCAATATTGTCGCCCAATGGGCCAGATCCCGAGAAGATTGATCGGGTTATGTTGATAAGGAACAGGTTGTCGCGCATTTTCTTCCTGAGGAAATTCTTCGATTACCCTGTTACGTTGAGCGGTAAAACAATCTCGAATCTCGGGATAGCCAGGATAATCAAAATCGGGTGGACATATTTTCTGGTACGCTTATTCCCTGTCAGGAAAATAGAATCCTTGGAAGATTTCTTCATCAGCCGATTCGGGACAGAGCTGTATAAGACTTTCTTCAAGGATTATACCGAGAAAGTTTGGGGCGTGCCTTGTAACAAGATCGCTGCAGATTGGGGTGCGCAGCGTATCAAAGAACTATCGGTTTCGAGAGCATTACTCCACGCCCTCAAGTCAATTTTCAAGAAAGAGAAATCGCTGGAACAGAAAAATACCGACACTAGCTTGATAGAACAATTCATGTACCCTAAATTGGGACCAGGCCAGATGTGGGAAACAGTTGCCAAGCTGATAGTGGAAAAGGGTGGGGAGATCATCATGGATTCCGAAGTGACCCGTATCAATACGACTTCCGGCTCAATTAGTAGCGTTGTTTACGTCAACAACAAGACGAAATCGTCCACCGAAGTTACCGGGGATCATTATTTCTCAACGATGCCTGTGAAAGATCTGATAAAGGCAATGGGCGATGTTGTTCCTTCTGATGTAGCCGCGATTAGCGAGGGGCTGCAATACCGTGATTTCATCACCGTTGGGCTGTTGCTCGACAAACTCAAGATTAAAAATGAGACGAAAATACCAACGTTGAACAACTTGGTGCCCGATAATTGGATCTACATACAAGAGAGGGATGTAAAAGTAGGCAGATTGCAGATATTCAATAACTGGTCGCCTTATCTTGTCTCGGATTTAAGTAAAGTGTGGATTGGCCTCGAATATTTCTGCAACGAGGGAGATTCTTTGTGGTCAAAATCTGACAGTGAATTCATGGAGTTTGCGATCGGAGAACTTGACAAAATAGATATAATCAACAAGCAAGATGTCATCGACAGCACGATATTACGTGTGCCCAAGACATACCCGGCTTATTTCGGCACGTATTCGCAGTTTAATGTCATCAAAGATTACACCGACAAATTCGAGAATCTATTCCTGGTGGGAAGAAACGGTATGCACAAGTATAACAATCAAGACCATTCTATGCTAACGGCGATAACCGCGGTAGAAAACATAATCAATGGGAATAAGACCAAGGCAAATATCTGGGACATCAACACAGAAGGTGATTACCATGAAAAAAAATAGTATCATTTCAATATACTCTCCAGAGAAGATATTTTTAATACTATCTTTGTTGTATGGAACTTTATTGTTGTTCATAATTCCTCCTTTTCAAGTACCTGACGAGCAAGCCCATTTTTGGAGGTCGTATCAAGTGTCTGATTTTAAATTTATTGGAGAAAAACAGAATAACGGAGCTGGAGGTTATATCCCTTCAAATGTTCTTCAGATGACAATCGATCTGACTGCAGATTACCCTCCAAATAATACAAATAAAGTATCGAAAGATGTCCTCCTTAAATACGCCCTAAAAGTAAATGATTCAGGAAAAGACGTTTTTGTCGATTTTAGGAATACTGTGCTGTATCCTCCTGTTGTTTATCTTCCCCAAAGCATAGGCATTAATATCAGTAAAATATGTAAACTTCCATTATTGTGGATGGTTTACTTAGGTCGGTTGCTTAATTTGATCGTTTTTATAGCCCTTGTTTTTTACGCCATCAAGGCTATGCCCGTGTGCAAATGGGGGATGTTTCTGCTGGCTTTAATGCCTATGACCATATCTCAGGCAGCTTCATTGTCAGCCGATTCATTTACTTTCGGGGTTAGCTTTCTTCTTATTGCTTTAATTTTGAAACTTGCAATAAATGACAATACTTCTCATAATCCTATAAAGAGAGCCGAGATAATAAAAATTGCGGTTTTATCTTTTTTTCTGGGACTATCTAAACTGGCTTATGTAATGGTACCTCTCTTATTTGTAATGATTCCCATCTGTAATTTCTCATCTGTTAAAGCGTACGTGTATTCTGTTTTAATCATACTGTTTTCAACATTATTTGGCTTCGTTATATGGTCAATAATGGTAAGAGATTTATTTATTCCCATTTTGAACTTTGTAAACCCACAAGAACAATTAAATTTTGTTATTAACCACCCTTTAATTTTTTTAAAGGCCTTTGCAACCCGCTTTTTTGATTTATCACTATTACGTGGTTTTGTTGGTAACCTTGGTTGGCTGAACAATGAGGTTCCTAAATTTATAGTCTATTCATATAGCTTTATATTATTGTTTTGTGCGGTAATCGAAAAGCATAAGTCATTGGATATTACTTTATTCCAGAAGTTAATAATTGTATTTATTTCGTTTTCTTCATTTGTCTTTATTGGGTTATTAATGTATTTATCATGGAATAAAATTGGTTCAGACGTAGTTGAAGGTCTCCAGGGACGATATTTTATCCCTGTTTCACCATTACTACTTTTACCATTCCACAATAAATTCAAGTTTACTATTCCAAAACTTGAATTAGTATATCTATTATTTTCCGTATTCGTTCTTTCTTATACCCTTGTGATTACAACGACTAAGTATTACATATAATTAATATACTAGTAATATATTGGAAAATATTTGTACGATTGAGTTGTTGTATTAATGAACTTAATCAATAACAATTTCAATCGCATAATATCCCATTATCGTACTCGATCCCCACCAGGAACAGCCCCTGGGCAGGAGCAGACATACCGGCAGAGCAGCGGTTCTTCGCCTCGATGATGTTCCTGAAGTCGTCGAGCGTGATGTTACCTTTTCCCACCTCGAGGAGCGTGCCCACGATAGCTCTCACCATGTTGCGCAGGAATCGGTCGGCCCTGATGGTGAATACCAGTATGTTACCTTCCTCCTGCCAGTGAGCCTCGTAGATGCGGCAGTTGTTGGTAGCCGTGTCGGTGTGCAACTTGCTGAAGCTGGTGAAATCCTCGTAACAGAAGAGTAGGGCACAGGCCTCATTCATCAGGGGAACATCGAGTGGTCCCCACACGTGCGTTGCCGTTTCCTGCAGGAAAGGGTCTTTCTTCCTCGTTATGAAATACTTGTACGTCCTCGACAGGGCAGAGAAACGGCTGTGCGCACCGTCTCTCACCGGCCGTATCTGGTCGATGGAAATATCGCGGGGGACAATCCTGTCGAGCGTGCTGCACAATTTTACCGGGTCGATCATCCTGCAGGTATCGAAGTGTGCCACGAAGTAGCTCGCGTGAACCCCCGTGTCCGTCCGCCCCGCACCGATTACTTCCGTCTGGTGTCCCAGAAGTTTCGAGATTGATGTTTGCAGTATTTCCTGGATGGTGATAGCGTTTGGCTGAATCTGCCAGCCGTGGTAGTTGGTACCCTTGTACTTGAGAAATATGAAGAACCGCATTCTAGTGATGTTGATGCGGCAAAGTTACACCTTGGCGTAGATAAATCGCAAAAAAATGTATTTTTACAACTCCAAAAACGAAACGATGAAAAAAGTATTCATAACGGGCATTTCCAAGGGTATAGGTAGGTCAATAGCCGAAGAATTAACGAGTAGGGGAGGGTTCACGGTTGTTGGGACCTGCCGTGACGCGAAGAATGTTTCCGACCCGATTCCGGGGGTCGAGTACGTGGAGCTTGACCTAGGCGATCAAGCAAGCATCGCGGCGTGCGGGCCACACTTGTGCGACATCGACATCCTCGTGAACAACGCCGGCCAGTCGCAGATAGGGGCTATAGAAGACGTGGAGCTCTCGAAGTTCCGCGACCTCTTCGAGGTGAACTTCTTCGGGAGCATAGCCCTCACCAAGCTTGCGATCCCCTCGATGCGGAAGCGGGGTGGCGGCATGATACTCAACATAGGGTCGATGCAGGGTACCTTCCCGCTGCCCATGTACTCGGCATATTGCTGCACGAAAGCCGCGTTCCAGATGTTCTCGCTCTGCACCAGGCGAGAGCT
>Ga0209373_10004346_pt1 | contig 12276 bp, 6 predicted proteins | sample Higcelweek5metaG_FD_187173 | JGI IMG/M metagenome (GOLD analysis project Ga0209373, IMG submission 187173) | Freshwater pond sediment microbial communities from the University of Edinburgh, under environmental carbon perturbations - High... | ecosystem: Environmental > Aquatic > Freshwater >... | reverse complement strand
TAAAAACAGCTTCGCAAGGCCAGATTACAATTGCCGGAAAGTATTATTACGACGAAGAAAACAGCGAAAAACCCAAAGAACCTTTCGTTCAAAAGGCAAGGGTAGTGAGCACAATTGTTTTCTTTCTTGAATAACAAAGCGCAGCCATTCTCCCTCGTTTTCAAACTGCTATTTATACACAAATAGTTGTATCTCAGTTTCTACTTATTTTTGGTTGCTTTATAATTGTTTGTTTCTCGGTTAGACAGTCGAAGTGCAAACATGAAACAAAAAAACTATGAACTGTAATTTTATAATTGAAAACAGTGGTTTTACAATTTACTTGCAATATTTTGAAACAATTACCCTGATTTATGGAACACGCTCCCTAATTTGTAAAACGATAACCGGCAGTTATGGAATAGTGTTCTCAGTTTAACAAATGGGTAGAAGCATCGCTTGGTGTGCCAGCTCAAAGTTTTAGATAGAAATAAATTAGATGGTCCATCAAAATATAAGTAATTTAGAAAATATCGATAAATTTGTAAAAAAAGAAGAAGAAATGTTTTGGATTAAAAATCACTCCATACATTGATAAGAATTTGCGTAACCATCCGCCCGGTTACGGATCAACAGACTTCGTAAATGAAGTATGCTTTACTGATAAAAGCTCTATTAATCAAGTTTTTTGTGTTTTTATCTATTGTAGTTTACTACATCTATTGGTATTTGATTTACGAAAATGTTATATTTGAATCGCTTACAATAAAATGTTACAGGCAAGCGCAATTGACCTGTGAACTTGTATCGAAACAGCACAACCATTATCACAATGGTATGAATGTGTATGTTTTAATGAGTACCTTCGCAAAAAAAGATTTCTGATTACTTAAATAAGCTATAATAAGATGAAAGCAACTTCGACAAGAATAAAATCGGCTGCAAAAGCAGAAGTGAAGGAAAATTCATTTCCGGTAGTTGCTATTGGTGCATCAGCGGGTGGATTGGAAGCCATGATGGAGTTGCTGAAATACCTCCCGGCCGACACGGGTATGGCTTTTATTTACGTGCAGCACCTGAGCCCTGACCACAAAAGTATGTTGACCGAAATCCTGACGAAGAAGACAAGTATGACGGTGCAGGAAATTGATGACATGGACAAAATACTGCCCAACAATGTTTTTGTAATTCCCTACAACAAAGGAATAGAAGTAACCGACGGCCATATCAAATTAATTCCCCGGTCGGAAAGCAGTGCAGCCATTTCTATCGACATTCTTTTCGCCTCCCTTGCAGAAGCGCAAAAAGAAAGAGTGATCGGCATTATTCTCAGCGGCAGTGCCAGCGATGGTACAGTAGGTATGAAAGCGATAAAGCTGGAAGGCGGGTTGACTTTTGCGCAGGACGACACGGCAAAATTCACAAGCATGCCTCACTCGGCCATTGCGGCGGGTACTGTTGATTTTATTTTGTCGCCCAAAGAGATTGCACTCGAGCTTGCAAGGCTCAGTAAACATCCGCTTATAAAAACAATTGGCGTAAAGGCAGGGGAAGAAGATGCGATCGAGAATAGCAATCCCGATTTAAAGATTATTCTCAACCAATTGCACAAAGTCACCGGTGTTGATTTCAGCGCTTATAAAATGAATACTATCAAGCGGCGCATCATTCGCAGGATGTTGTTGTACAAAATAAATGAACTCCGCGAATATGCAAAACTGCTGACGCACGAAAAAGATGAAATACATATTCTTTATCAGGACTTATTGATTAATGTAACAAGTTTTTTCAGGGATACCGAAACACATAAATACTTAAAAGAAAATCTTTTCCCCAAACTACTCAAACGGAAAAGTGCTGGGGAATCGCTGCGGATATGGGTACCTGCCTGTGCCACTGGCGAAGAAGCGTATTCCATTGCCATGATGCTGCTCGAAATTCAGGAAAGTAAAACTACGACTATCCCTGTTCAGATTTTCGCAACCGACCTGAGCGAACAAGCCATTAGCAAGGCACGTGTTGGTTTTTATAGCCCACAAGAACTCGATACTGTTTCGCCTAAACGCATCCAGCGTTTCTTTGTAAAAGCAGAGGGTGGTTACCGTGTAGCCAAAGCCGTACGCGAAATGTGCGTATTTGCGCCACATAATATCCTGCGCGATCCTCCTTTTTCGCGTCTCGATTTTATAAGTTGCTGTAACCTGTTTATTTATTTTGATAATCCGGCACAGAAAAAAGCCGTCAGCACTTTTCATTATGCTTTGAATGATGATGGATTTCTGATGCTTGGCAAATCGGAAAATATAAGCCATTCGGCACATCTTTTTACCGACTATAATAAAAAGTACAAAATCTTTTCGCGCAAAGTAAATTCAGGCATCCGCACACTGGCCGCTTTGTTGCCCCGCAATCCTCAACAGCCTTTGCCCGAAAATAATATTCCGGTGACGAGCAAAAGCAAAACAAAACCAACGCATACTGTTCTTCGCAACGGAATTGATAATGCCATTGATGCTGTACTTGTTGCTGAATTTATGCCGGCAAGTGTCGTGATCAATCATCAATTGGAAATTGTACAGTTCCGCGGCTCCACCGATCTGTTTCTCACGCATCCCAAAGGCAGAGCCACTTTTAATATCTTAAAAATGGCACGGCCTGAAATTGCATTCGAATTGCGCAATGCCATTTCGAAAGTCATAAAAACGAATCAGCGTTTTCGCAAAGGCGGCATTGAAATGAATCCCGACAAAAGAGGGACTACCGTCAAAATTATAAGTTTGGAAATTGTTCCTCTCGAGATAGAATGGGATGAACCCTTGCTCCTGATCCTTTTTACCGAACACGAACAGTCGGAGACTCTTTTCGTAAACCCAACTTCGGGAAGCAGTGGAGTTTCGATAGCGAAAGACCGCAGGATAAAAAAACTGGAACAGGAATTAGCAGCAGCTCATGCCGATGCACTTGCATTTGCACAGGAGCAGGAAGCCTTTACCATGGAATTGCAGAGTGCCCACGAAGAAGTAGTATCGAGCAACGAAGAACTACAAACCGTGAATGAAGAACTGGAAACTTCGAAAGAAGAAATAGAATCGGCCAACGAAGAACTCACCACCACCAATCAGGAGCTGCAAACCCGCAACGACCTGCTCAACGAAGCGTACAATTTTTCGGAAGCCGTATTTTCGACAATACATGAACCCATGATCGTGTTGGATAAAAATCTGCGTGTGAAATCGGCCAACAAAAGATTTTATAAAGTATATAAAACGAACGAAGAAGATACGGAAGGAATGCTGTTGTACGATTTAGGAAACAGACAATGGAATATACCGCGCCTGAGAGAACTGCTTGAAAATATACTCCCGAAAAATACGCATTTCCATGATTTCGAAATTACACATAGCTTCCCGGGTATAGGTGAAAAAACTATGTTACTCAATGCACGACGCATTGTTCAGAAAAGCAATCATGAAGAATTAATCCTGCTCGCCATTGAAGATATCACCGATCGGATGCTTGCCCTGCACGAAATGGAGAAAAACGAAATACAGTTAAGGGAAGCGAAAGAATTTGCCGAAAATGCTGTGAAGTTCAAACAACAGTTTCTATCAAACATGAGCCACGAAATCCGAACCCCTTTGAATTCCATTTTAGGATTTACAAACGTGTTGTTGAAAACAAAACTGGGCGAAGAACAAACAGAATATGTAGAAGCTATAAAAACAAGCGGCATCTCTTTACACCAGCTTATCAACGACATACTTGATTTGTCGAAAGTAGATGCAGGCAGAATGACATTCGAAAAACAACCCTTTGAAATACGCAAAACATTAAAATCGACACTCTATTCTTTCGACCTGAAAGTAAAGGAAAAAAACATTGAACTTATAAAAGAATACGATAGCAAAATACCATCAATACTGTTGGGCGATTCGGTAAGATTAAATCAGATTATATTAAACCTTTTGAGCAATGCCGTTAAATTCACCCACAATGGAAAAATTGTGGTGAGCGTGAAATTACTCAGCGAAGATGCCGAAAATGTGACGATCGAATTTGCCGTTACCGATTCGGGAATTGGTATTGCTGCCGATAAGCTGGATTCAATTTTTAATGTTTTCGAACAGGCAGAAATCAGCACCGCTAATTCTTATGGAGGTACGGGATTGGGGCTTTCTATTGTGAAACAATTAGTAGAAGCACAAGGAGGAAGTATTAGCTTGAAGAGTAAGGTCGGTGAAGGATCGACATTTAGTTTTATACTGTCTTTTGGAAAAATAGAAATTAAATCGTCTGAAGAAACAGAAATACAAAAACTAAAATCGGAAATGAAGCATCTGCGGGTATTGGTAGCCGAAGATGTTGCATTAAATCAATTGTTGATCAAAATTATTTTAAGTGATTTTGGGTTTACCTACGAAATAGTAAGCAATGGGAAAATGGCGATAGAAAAACTTGTTTCGGCTTCGCTCAGCAACCAATTGTATGATATTGTTTTAATGGATTTGCATATGCCCGAAATGAATGGGTTTGAGGCAACTGAATACATCCGTAAAACCCTGAAATCAAATATTCCAATCATTGCCCTTACAGCCGATGTAACTACGGTAGATGTATCCAAATGCAAAGAATTTGGAATGGATGATTATATTTCGAAACCAATCAACGAAAACTTATTATACAGTAAAATAGTAGAGTTGGTGAAAAATAAATGATTAAATTTAAAATAGTTACAAGTTCTGAGTTACAAGTCTAAAGTCAAAGGTCTAAAGACAAAAGTCCGGAGACCATTGACGCTTCAACAGTTCAACAGATCCACACTCTTGTATTTTCAAATTCTCAAATTTTCAAATTCTCAAATTGGCACATTGATTATGCTTCTACTTAGCTAAGGTCTAATGTCAAAAGTCTGGAGACTGGAGTCTGGAGACTGAAGACTGGAGACTGGTGACTGATTACGAGTTACAAGAGGCCTAAGAAAATGGTAAATGAATAAATATTAAATGATTATATCCTGCTATTTTTCCTTTATCTTTTTCGAAAGCCGGATAAACACCTTGCTCAATTCATTTACTGCCAAAGGTGTAATCCCAAATGCGAAAATGATTCCCCAAGCGCGTAGATCAGGCATCTGCAAATGAAAAGCAGTTTGCACTACCGGTATCCCCACCACAATAAGTTGAAGTGCCAGGCCTAAAACGATGGCTCCCACAAGGTATTTGTTTGAGAAAAAGCCGATGCTGAATATTGATTTTCGTTCGTTCCTTAATGCCAGCGAATAAAACAACTGACAAACCACCAATACCATAAAAGCCAGAGTACGGGCATATTCTATTGTATCTTGCGGTATCTGCTTCTCGAACGGGGAAAATCCATGTTCGTAATACCCATAAAAATAGGCAATAAGCGTTAATGCTCCGATAAGAAATCCACCAAACAAAACACGCATACCGGCGCCGTTGGCAAAGAAACTCTCTTTGGCAGGACGCGGCTTTTCTTTCATTACATCGTGGCTTCCCGGATCCATTCCCAACGCTATGGCAGGGAGAGAATCTGTGATCAGGTTGATCCACAGAAGCTGTGTGGCCAGCAATGGGGCACTCCAGCCCATCAGTAGTGCCACAAATATCGTAAGTACTTCGCCCAGGTTACAGGTGATCAGAAAAATGACAGACTTCTTAATGTTATTGTAAATATTGCGTCCCTGTTCAATGGCGGTTACAATGGTTGAAAAATTATCATCAACGAGAATCATATCCGAAGCACCTTTGGCAACGTCGGTACCAGTAATGCGCATCGCCACTCCTATGTCGGCAGTATTTAACGAAGGTGCATCGTTGACACCGTCACCCGTCATGGAAACAACGTTGCCCTGCGATTTCAGTGCCCGTACAATCTTTACTTTATGTTCGGGGGAAACGCGGGCAAAAACATAGTAGTTGTTGATCTTTTCAGAGAATTCCGTGTCGGTAAGTTCATCTATTTCCAGCCCTGTAATCGTTTGTTCTATTTTTTCTGCAATTCCCAACTGATAGGCAATGGCGAAAGCGGTATTTTTATGATCGCCTGTAATCATAAGCGTTTTGATACCTGCACTTTTCGCTTTCAGAATAGACGCTTTCACTTCTGTCCTTGGTGGGTCAATCATACCTACCAAACCTACCAGAATCAGGTCTTTTTCCATTTCAGAAGGTTTGATTTTTCCACTTACAGTCTTATAGGCTGTTCCGAGCGTACGCAGCGCCTGGTCGGACATTGCAACAGCTGCATCAAGGTATTGCTGCTTGTGCGCATCGGTGAAGGGAATTGTTTTACCTTGCACTGAAACATCAGAGCAGCATTCAATCAGGTTGCCGATAGCGCCTTTTGTATAAACCGTAAACGTCCCGTTTTCTTCAACCAATGTTGACATTAACTTACGTTCGGAATCAAATGCCAATTCATCGATACGTTTGTTGCTGTTGTAAAGTGTTTTCCGGTCAATGCCAAAGGTATCGCCCATGATAAGCAAGGCAATTTCGGTGGGATCACCGGTGCCTTCTCCGTTTTCATAACTTGCATCCGACGAAAGGATCATCGCTTTGGCGAGCAATAATAATGTTTCCGAAACAGGTTGCTCCTTTCCAATGTGGAAAAGTCCTTCATGGCTGAAGGCACTTGTAACGGTCATCTTATTTTGAGTTAAGGTGCCGGTTTTGTCGGAGCAGATAATATTCAGGGAACCCAGCGTTTCAACAGCCGATAGTTTTTTTATAATGGCATTTTTTTTCGAAAGATTGGTGACGCCTATGGCCAACACCACAGCTACTATAGCCGCTAAGCCTTCGGGGATGGCTGCCACAGCCAGCGATACCGACATCAGAAACATTTCGGACAAATTCCGCCCCTGAAGCATTGCAATAATGAAAATCAAAACACAAATTACAATGGCAATCATACCAAGGGTTTTTCCCAGTTTATCCAAACGGATTTCAAGCGGGGTTTTTGTCTTGACCTCTGTGTTGATAATGGAAGCTATTTTACCAATTTCGGTATCCATGCCTGTGCCTACCACTACCCCGAATCCTCTGCCGTTTGTAATAATAGTGGACATAAAACCTAAGTTCAACCGATCACCCAAAGCGGTTTTCGGATCGGTAGGAGTAAGGGAAGCATCTTTTTCGGAGGGAACCGATTCGCCTGTTAACGATGATTCATCCACCTGTAGATTGACGGATGCAATCAATCGAATATCTGCGGCAATGATTCTTCCCGCATCGAGGATCAGAATATCGCCGGGAACAATATTTTCGGAGTCTATCTCCTTTACTATTCCATTTCGGCGGACAAGCGCTTTGGGGAATGTAAGTTGCTGCAGGGCTTCAATCGCCTTCCCGGCTTTCACTTCCTGCACAACACCAAGCACAGCATTAATAGTGATGACAAGCAGTATAATAACTGCATCGACATATTCCCCCATAAAAATGGTGATCACCACCGCTCCCAGAAGGATATAAATCAACCAGTTTTTAAGTTGTTCAAAAAACATCAGAAATATACTTTTCCTTCGCTCAGCCAGTAATTTATTCGTGCCGTATATTTTCAATCGGGTGAAGGCCTGTTCGTCAGAAAGACCAAAAGACGGATCAATACTTAATTCTTCTAATACTGTTTCTGCTGATTTTGTAAACCACATGTTTGTTCCGGATTGGTTTAAAAAAGTTGATTTATTCCTGATGTTTTTTTTGAGATTCGCTAACACACAATTTTATTCCAGATCAGCATTCAAAAAAAGACGATCTATCTTTGCTGTGTCTTTCTTAGCTGTTTTACACATGAATACTCATCAAATTGCTTAATATTCCAAATACACTGAGAAGCCATACAATAAGAAAAATTACAACTACAATGTTTAAGATAGTTTTAATCTTCTTATCCATTGGAATGTAGGTATTGACAGCCCATAGGACTACACCTACTAAGACAATAACGAGTAATACGGTTAGAATTGGCATAATTTTATATTTAAAGAGAGGTGAATAATAAAGTTGAATTGCAACCATCGATTTTACAGCCATCGCCGCCCCACAAGTAGGACCGCGAGCTAGTTCGTTTTATTTTGCTTGCAGAATGAATTTTTTCCCGTGTCAAAGATAGGAACACGGGCTGTTTTCAGAGTTATATAACTTTTGGCAATTGTTGCATTATTCACACATAGCCGTTTCCGACTGTCATAAGCGTCTTTGATAATTGACAATTGTTTTTGTCGAAAGTCGAAAGTCAAAGGTCTAAGGTCAAAACTGCCACGATGTCTGAATTGTAATTTGCAGAATTAATTAGAAGAAAAAGAAAAAGATAGTGAAATGCAGGAGTGGACGAAATGCATTTTCAGGCTACCTGTTCCGCTTCGCCCTTTGTGGTGAAGTTCGACACGTCCAAAGCAGGTAAAACAGCTTATTACTGGTTGCGCTGGGTAAACCGCAAAGGGGAAACAGGCCCGTGGAGTAATACCATAAGCGCCATGGTGGTGGGGTGAGTTGAATACTGTAACCACATAAGGCACATAAGCACACAAAAGCTTTTTCAGAACAAAAAATCTTTTCATATGTGGTCTATTGTGTCTTATGTGGTTCAAATCTTAGTTTTCAGAAACAAATGTTCTGTTTTTGTTATTTTTCTTATCTTTTGTTTTGAAGATTAAAAATAAATGATTAACATTGCAATGTTATTAACAAATAACAATAACCTGCTTCTGAATGCTTTGTGTGTTTGAAACGATGATTTACCCGGAATTTCTTTTTTCCGAAATTCACCTAAATAATAAATAAGAGCAGTGTTTTCCTTCAAAAGGAATACTGCTCTTTTTGTTTGGGGGAGAGAGGAGATATTATATAAGCTGAAAGAAAGGATAAAAACAACATAAATGTAATAAACTAAATAACAAACAATTGTCTTTTATACTCATTTGCATAAATGCGATATATGTGGAACTCAGTTCCGCATATCCGGAATTGAGGTAAGGATATATATTGTTATGGGCAATTTAACCACCGAGAAAATGCACAACAAAAATTGAATCGATTATGAAAAAAAGACTAATAATTAAGAGAGCAATTTTGCGAAAAGTATTGAATATCTTAGGAGTTTGTACAGTCGGATTAATTGCAGCATGTGCCAAATATGGAGTTGAAATTTCGACTTCAATCATAAACTTAAAAGGGACTGTTAAATCACAAGATTCTTTAAAAAGTATTAAGAATATTCAATTAAAAGTATTAAACTGTTATTCAGAATCTACTGCAAATACCGATGAGAATGGAAAATATGCAGTTTCTGCTGAAATTGAGTCCGATGAAGTTACTTTAAGGATTTCAGACATTGATGGAGCTGAAAATGGTAGTTTTATTTCAAAGGATACTACATTCAATTTAACTACTGAGGAAATAGAATCTGGAAACAAATCTGATATTGAAATCCATTTGGAAAGAGATGAATAAAATATCATTAAGAAAAAGATTGATTTTCAATATTTTTAAGAAATTACGAGCAACCGAGATTTCATTACATGAGTTGACATACTTATTCTGGGAATCTACTTTAAGATGCAATCTTAATTGTATTCATTGTGGAAGTGATTGTACCCGTGAAAGTCAAATCCCTGATATGCCAGTTTCTGATTTTATTAAAGTTACTGAAAGAATAAAGGAGCAACATGAATCTGAAAAAGTAATGATTGTCATTACTGGAGGAGAGCCTTTAATGCGAAATGATTTAGAACAATGTGGATTGCAATTAACACAACAAGGATTTAAATGGGGGATTGTAACAAATGGAGTTTTACTTTCAGAAAAACGATTGGACAATTTAATTAAAGCAGGATTGAGTTCAATAACGATTAGTTTAGATGGATTAAGCAAAAGCCACAACTGGTTGAGAAATAGTGACTGTTATGATAAAGTAATAAACTCAATTAAACTGTTAATACAAAAAAATAAACTTGTATTCGATATAGTAACTTGTGTGAATGAAAGAAACTTTGAGGAATTGAGTAAATTAAAGTCTTTATTAATATCACTTGGAGTAAAAAAATGGAGATTGTTTACTATATCACCAATAGGTAGAGCCAAAAACAATTTAGAATTAAAAATTTCTGAAACACGATTTGAAGAGTTAATGAGATTTATTAAAGCTACTCGCAAAGAAAATTTAATTGATGTCAATTATGAATGTGAAGGCTTTGTCGGTAATTACGAATTAGAAGTACGTAAAGGATTATATTTTTGTCGCGCTGGAATTAATATTGCTTCTGTTTTAATTGACGGTTCAATTTCAGCATGCCCGAATATAGACAGAAACTTTGCTCAAGGTAATATTTACGAAAATGACTTTCTTGATATATGGAATACTCGTTTTGAAAATATGCGAAATCGAGATTGGATGAAAAACGGTGAATGTTCTGACTGTGAAGTATTTGATTGGTGTTCAGGAAATGGAATGCATTTACGTGATTTTAAGACTAAGAAAGTTGTAACTTGTCAATATAATGAATTAAAAACTGCCCATAAAAATGTATATACAAAATAGGCGAAATAATAGTAAATTCAGCGGTTGTAGTCCGCTTCAACTTCTCAACAGTTTGATAGTTTTGAAGCCCGCAATCGCCTATTTTGCATATACGAAACGTTAGCGTCAATTATAAAAAAATATGAAATGAAGAAAATCATCATGACATTGGTTCTTTTGGGAACTTTAATCAGTTTGACTAAAGCTCAAACAAATGAATGTATTAAGGACTTTGACTTTTTAGTACAAAAGATTAAAGCCGATTATCCGGGATATTCAGACAAAGTGACTACGAAAACAGCTCCTGAATTGATAAAATTAGAACAAGAACTACGGAATAAGATACAACTTTATCCAGACTCATGTCGCAAATACTTATCAACTTATGCAGATTGGTTTAAAGATCATCATTTACGGGTTATGAGATTGCGATCTTCTTTAAATGTAACGACTAACAAACCAGAACTAAAATTCAAAATGTTGAAAACTGACTCTTTGAAAATTCTTCAATCAAAGAAAAGTACTCCAGAAGGAATCTGGCATTCTTACAGAGGAGACATTGCAATTATAAAGTCAACAGATGGTCACGACTATGTGGGTATTTCTGTTTCGTATCAGAACTATGAAACCAATCAAATTGTATTTACTCTAACAACAGAGAAACAGAGTGAATACTCATTAATCTCATATCCATATTATAACAATTATAAACCGACTAACGGCAAAGCTTCAATAAGACTTAATGACAATATCATAGAATTACACGATGATATGAGATTAGTTAGAAAAACGAATTCAGAAACTTATGATAATGCTTTGTTAATGTCATATATTCCTGAATATCCAAATGGGACAAATACCTATCCACTTGCAATTCAACTTTCTGACAGTACATTTTATATGAGAATTCCTTCGTTCGGAAGTAATTTAACGGAGACTTTAACAAAGAAACATTGGAAAGAAATAACTTCAACGCCCAACTTGATTATAGATATCAGAAATAACGGAGGCGGACAAGATAATTATTATAGTTTGCTGTCTGACTTAATATATACTCAACCCTACAAGAGTAAAGGTGTTGAATGGTATGCAACAAAAAATAATATAAAAATGTATGAAGACGCAATTAAAAATGGTGAAATTAGAAACGGTGAAGAAGGTATATTATGGACGAAAACTTTAATTGCAGAAATGAAGAAAAACGTAGGTAAATTTGTAATTCATCCAATGATGGGAACAGATAAAACTATTACAGAAGATACAATATATGCTTTTCCGAAAAGAGTAGGAATCATTATAAATGAGAACAATGCATCATCTGCCGAACAATTTATACTGACTGCAAAACATAGCTCAAAAACAATTTTATTTGGAAACTCAAATACAGCAGGAGTATTAGACTATTCAAATGCTGTGAGTGAAAGCTTACCTTCAAAGAAGTATGAGTTGATTTTTCCCATGACACGTTCCCGAAGATTACCAAATTCTCCTATTGATAACATTGGAATAGCCCCCGACATTATAATTCCTTACCCAGCGACAGAACAACTATTTGGACGACTTGACCAATGGACTTATTTTGTGCAAAACTATTTAGAATCAATGGGAAACAAAAAATAACTGCCACTAATACATAGGACTTCATGTGGTCGGCACGACCCAGCATGAAGTCAGAGTTGCACTACATCCTGCGGTGCTTTTTTAGAACGAGCGTAAAAGTAAGTGGTTTTAATGCTATGGAGTTAGCGGCGTGTT
>Ga0209373_10004345_pt1 | contig 12277 bp, 11 predicted proteins | sample Higcelweek5metaG_FD_187173 | JGI IMG/M metagenome (GOLD analysis project Ga0209373, IMG submission 187173) | Freshwater pond sediment microbial communities from the University of Edinburgh, under environmental carbon perturbations - High... | ecosystem: Environmental > Aquatic > Freshwater >... | reverse complement strand
GTCCATACGGATATACCACCAGCTACGCCAGGCAGCGGGAAGCGAACTGTCGTTGTTATCATCGGCAATGGTCAACTCCCATTCCGTTGTACTGACCTTGACTGCCTTGCCGATACTGCCGGACTCAAAAGCGGTTGTTACGGTGGCTGCCGGTGCTGACGTGGAATCACCGCAACCGGCCAGCAGGTTGATCAGCAGGAGAAACAGTACGGTCCAGATGTTCTTGTTGTGCAGCATATGTTCTATCCTTTTAAGATGTAGTGTTGGCGATTATCTGCTGAGTGCCTGGTACTCCTCTGCCGGGATCATGCGCCAATTTCCTTCACCCGCCAGTTCCAGTACCTGATCATGGTAGGCGAGCAGACTTGGACGGTGCCCAACGCTGACAAAGGTTGTACCGGATTGCTGGAGATAGCCGTAAAGCAGCGCCTCATTACTTACATCAAGGGCGCTGGTTGCTTCGTCGAGAACGGCGTAACGTGGCCTGGATAACAGGAGTCTGGCAAAGGCCAGGCGCTGTTGCTCGCCGAGGGACAGCAACGTACCCCAGCCCATCACCGCATCAAAACCTCCAAACCGGTCAGCAAGGTCGGGCAGATTGACTTTATCAAGAACAGCCCGCAGTTCCTCATCTGATGCCTTCATCTCCAGATTGGGGTAGAGCAGCTGCTCGCGCAATGATCCCAGGATCATATAGGGGCGCTGAGGCAGAAAGAACATCTCTTGCAAGGGAGGCCTGGTGATCTGACCTGCTCCGGCGTTCCAGAGACCGGCAAGGGCTCTCAGAAGTGAACTTTTTCCCACGCCGCTGGGACCGGCAATCAGCAGCCCGCTGCCTGGCAACACCTCTGCCGTGGCTTCTTTTAACAGTGTGTGCTGATAATCCGGGGTCAGAAGTGTGACGTTATCCAGAGCCAGCAGTGTATCTTCATGGGAGGTGATGTTCGTGGAGCCTTCTTGCTGCTGGGCACCCATGGGGTGATCAAGCCGTTCAGCAAAGGTTTCCAGACGTGCGGCTCCTGCCGCAATGGAGCTGAGTGTTGAAAAATTGGTGACAATGACAGCAAGCGCACTGAGTACCGATCCGAATGCGCCGGTTGCCTGCATAAGAACCCCCATTGATATCTGGCCTGCAAAGTATTGGGGGGCCAGTATCACCAGGGGGAGAATCAGAGGAATGTAATTGTAGCCGGTGGTAAAGAAGGACAGATTTCGTTCCCAAGCTACCAGAAGCAGATTGTTACTGATTGCTGCCCGCAGTCGTCCCAGTACCTGATTGTTTTCCCGATCTTCACCCCGATAAAAGGCGATGGATTCGGTGTTGTCCCTGATATGTATCAGGCCATATCTGAAATCTGCATTTTTACGGATTTGCTGGAAGTTGAGATTCAGCAGGCGCTTGCCCAGCAGGATGCTGACCACGGTGCCAAAGACGGCATAGAGCAGTAATACCAGGACCAGTTGTGTGGAAATGCTCCAGAGAATACCGGCAAAGGCAAAAAACTGTACCAGAGAGTTAAAGACAATCAGCAGAATCGCCAGGTTATTGTGGGTCAGGCTGTTAATGTCATCGGCAATACGTTGATCCGGGTTGTCAATGGTTGGATCATTGCTGATATGGTAATAGGCCCTGTTCTGAAAATAGTTGCCCAGAAAGTGGGTGGTTAAACCACAAACGCAATTGATGGCGGTCTTTTGCTGAACAAAGTTGAACAGAGCCGTTACAGGCGTTGCAACGATAAAACCACCGGCAAAAAGCAGCAGGCAGTGGTAAAAGTTGGCCAGATTTTTTTCCTGAAGTGCCGTCATCAAATCACGGTTCAGGTAACTGAACAGGATAGTAATAGAGCTGAAGCCGCTTAAGAGTATCAGCAGAACAACAAGGATTCCCCTGGCTTTCCATTTTTCTTCAGAAAACCAGTACAGTTTGGAAATGTCCCAAAACTTTTTCCAGAGCTTCAGGTCATAGATATTCATGGTTGCTTGTGGTTCTTGCATTCATGTTCCTTGTTGATTTGGAGTTGCAAAATTGTTCTTTGCTTACGTCCCGTATCTTGGTTACTCCAGACGGACACCATTCTCTGACATGCGGATGGTGCGGTCCTGACAGGGACTGATGGCGAGTCCTTGTCTCCATTCGGCACCATCAGGTTTGGAGTGACAGGCAATGTCGAGGTCCAGCTGGGCGCAGCCAGAGGCGGGGCTGTAGCTGATCTTTTTAGTGAAATCACTCGGAACAAACGCATACAGCGGAAAACTGACCCCTTCCCAGTTTTTGAGAGGTGTATTTGGCCCCACGTTGGGGCGGCCGGTTACCTTGATAGTGCATCTGTTTACCGTACCTTCCGGCAAATCGCTTTTCCAGGTAATGCCGTAATCGTCGGCTGCGGCAAATTGTGCCAGAGACAAAAGTGCGATCACTACAAGGGTTACTGTTCGTGCGTGCATGAGAGGCTCCTTATCGTTAGTGGCCCTTTTATAGCATAGACCGCGCCAGATTTGTATATAAGTAATATCGGCATGTTGCGGGTGGTGTAGCGTCAACTTTTGTCCTGTTGTGCCAACTTTGTTGGCTGGTAAATGCGGTTTCTTCGTTACAATTGTGGGACCACCGGGGAAATTCTGCAGATTTTAAACCAACAGTACCGGCTTGCCGCTTCCGGCGGTTCTGTCAGCTACGTTATTCAGGAAGGTGACAATGGCTGACCGCAGTGAGCCGATTTCAACGGCTCGGAAAATGACCCGCCCGCCTAGTCTTTTCAGACGGTCGGAGTCCATTTTTCTGGTGTACGCCCGTCATGGGCGTGAACTTATGGGGTGCAAGTCCCCTGTATTTGAATCCATCACCGTCGTGAGACGGGGAAAAAGTACTAGCCGACGGCAAGGGCGTCTTCGCGAGGAGGGGTCTGAAGGAAGCCCGAGCGCAAAGCTATGAGCCGACGTACAGAAACAGCATACAAGGCCATCATCCGGGCAAGTCAGCACCACATGACGAAGTCCCATGGATTCAGGAGAAGTGGTAAATGCTGCGGTTGTGTAGCGACAGTTCACGTTCTTATCCGGGGAGATCTGCTCCACATGCGTTTCGTTAGAAAAGCGCGGTTTCCGGTAACGGTTGCCGTGATGGAGCAGAAGTCAGCCGAGGCCATAGTAGACAAGGACTCCACCACTCATGGCGGTGTGGTGGCTGGAAACGAGCCCGGTCAGCCGGGATGGACTCACCCTGTCGAAGGGCCGAACTTGAAGAGGGGGATGTCATTCCCTATGTGCTCCGCATCGCGTTGAACCCGACCGGGTGAGCGAACAACAGCGGGCGCGTCATGGAGAATTCAGCTCCCCAGATAATCACAGTTACTGCCGTCTTTTCAAAGAACTGGGATTGGAAATGACCAGCTACGGCTCGTCGCTCTTTAGGAACCGCCTGGTGCGGACCCGCATGCCAAGTGGTGTGGAGGCCGGGGGAGAAAAACCCCCGGCTATCCGATTGGGACTTACTATTTTCTCTCTGATTTTTTACTTTTGTCTCGTGTCAAGCCTGACCCCTCAGTGGTCTTCCCATCGGAGCAGAAATTCTGTTAGATATTATTCAATAGCTGCTTTCTTGTATTTGTGTATTCCTCTTCTGTGATTGTACCGCTATCCTTCAATGCCTTAAGCTTATCCAGTTTAGCCTTTATATCTCCATCAGATTTTATTGCTACACCTGAAAACAGCTTACCAAAAGCAATATCATTATTTAGGTAAGATATTAGAGTTGTGACATATTTTGAAATTGCAATCTCGAATGCTGCCGTATCTCCACCAACGCCAGTATGTTCATAGTTGCCGACGATATCATATGACTTCTGATATACGTTCTTATTGTCTTTGTTGACCACGTTCACCTTGGCCGTACCGCCGAATAATGCTTTGTCGAATTTATTGCTTGCGTAACTAAGTTCGTATTCCACCTTGTTGATGTTGTAGTCAACATCAACAAGGTAATCGACTTTATCTTTTGGATTCACGTTGGCAAAGTCGTTCACATAAAAGACATCGTTAAACATTATATCGAAGGCGTCCCTAGTTACTCCAGAGAACACGTTGCCAAGTTCAGACTGAAATGGCACTCCGCCGCCAACAAATCCGGTCGGGTTCTTCGTAAGCACCTTGTGTTCCTCATCAATAGACACCTTTAAGGCAATTGCATTTCCGTATGTCGGTTTTATCTGGTTTGCAATATCTGGGTGAATAGTTCTTGAAATGGGCAATTTTTGAGTACAAGCCGACAATAACACGAGACTAAAAATACAAATCACTTTTGCAATGCTTTTCATATAGTCCCTCATTTCAGATAAGTTAATTTGTCAGTCAAATTTTGGATTGCATTCGATACCGATTCTTTTATTGAGTTGTTCCTGCACTGAACAAGTTCCTCATTCCACATGAAGTTCTTGTAGTATTCCATTGTTCCTATGTATGCAAATCCGCCCGAACAGGTAATTTTGCTATTTGCATCACCCTTTAAGGTAATTTCCCTGCTGCTGTCCTGAGAATATATCCTTGCCTTAAAAGAAGCATTGGAAACTGCAACCTGCTCTCTTTCGAGAATTGAAGTCCTGACTACAGGCTGAAATACCACCTTATACTTTGTGGTTGATTTGGAGATGTCGGGAAGGTACTTGAAAGTATCGGGAAGGCTATTCTTCAGTTTGTTGTTTATCACCGTAACCAACCTTTTCCGTTCCTCAGCCAAACCATTTTCGTCATGCGAAACCGAAAAGTTGGTTACAAATTTTGATTCCAAGTATTCATTGTCGATCGTGTACTCGACCGGTTCTGTAGTCTTGAAGCTTGCCTTTACAGCATCGTCCTGTAAGGAGTATTTAGCCACTTCCATGTTTGCACAGGCAGGAAGTAACGCTATGGCAACTAACAGCAGGAGCTTACGCATAAATTTTTCTCCAATCCAAAGTTATTTTAACCAACGGGCCAGCGGGTGACCGGGTTCACCGGTCTGCCCGTTTGGTTGGTACCTCGCGTTTATTTCCGAATTTCACTATTGTCTCATCCCCTGTGCTCCACAGCTTAAGTAAATAGAAATAAATTATGCTTGGTTTGATCATCATCAGAAGCAATGGTATGCATGAAGGCATTACATATATCGTCTGACTTGTTGATCAGCTCCCTAAAGAGCGATAGATTCTTGCATTGTATTGTAGTCATCTGCATTTTATCTTTTCGTAATTGCATCTCGCTGACTTTATTAATGAATGTGAAGTATTTGCCAAGGAATCCAGCAATAGTGTCAGATACTTGCACGGCAACCTCTGTTTTTGAATCAACAAATTGATAGTTGCAAAATGTTATACCAGCGTCTGATAGTGGATGCTCTTGAAACATATTTATTATCAACTCTTCTCTGTCAAGAATATGCGTTGAATTTTTGAATAGGCATATCCTGTTAAGGTAGAATGGAAAAAAACTATCTATAAGAACATTGCTGTTTTCATCGGTTATGAATGGGAGGCTTTCTAAAGAAAGTGCTATTGATATGAAGTTATTTAGGAAATTTGCTTGGTTATGGGATAATATATGAATATTTGTGGCAATCAAATTAAGCACATCTTGCACAAATGCCTTGATATTGCCTGCGTCAACGTTCGGATAGCCGTATCCATGAAGCATCTTTACACACAGACTGGAGTCTGCCTTAATTATTTTGTACAGATCATTCTTGATTTCCCTGTGCCGAGATATGTAATAACTATTGCCATCCTCCGCCAATATTGAATCAACTATATCCGTTATTGACCAATATAAGACATCAAGGTTGCAGTAATGTACAAAAATATCGTTGTCAAGCAACCACTGTAAAACGGTTTCTAGCTTTTTTGAATTCAGTAATTCAAGAAAATCGCCCTTACCGATATGCTTTAATTTTATCTCGGTTGATGTTTTTTGAAGATGTAGTGCATTAACAAGTGCCGAAAAATCAATGTCACGCTTTCCTCTATGGACAATTCCGGCCAACACAAAATTCTTATAGTCTGGTGTATTTAACCCGCTTTCTGTGAGGTGTAGCTTCCGTATGTTGTTGGTTTCGTCGTAATAAAATGTATATATCTTATCGATATTTCTAAGATTATTCATTTGTAGTTGAGCTTCTCTGTTTTCATTGACATCGATCATACGGACACTCTCACATATTAATATTTTGCTGCTTCTCTGCGGCCAATCATTATTGGCCAGCCCCCCGCGCGTGAACCGCTCAACTGCATGAAACAGAGTGTTGGCCAGAATGCAGAAGGTATGCCCGTTTTAGAGACTATTCTTCAAACTATCGCAGCAGATCATTCATTTCCTGATTAGCAGCCATCTTTCGCTATTTGTCATCCCCGCAGGTTTCAAGCGGGCCGACAACATTGACTGCCAGATCAGTCTGGTAGAACAATGAGATTATCTTCCTCTACCGCCAAACAGCGAGCCCATGACACCCCGGATAATCGCCCTGCCCAACTGGCTGCCCACTGAACGGGCGGCGCTTTTTGCCAACGCCTCAACCACCCCTTCACGCTGGCGGCTGCCATTGCCGCCACCTCCCAGCAGATCCCCCAATATTCCACCCAGACCGCCTGTAGTTGCACTGCCCTGCGGTGTCTGAGGCTGTACCGTCTTTGCAGCACGGGTCTTGAGCAACTCATAGGCAGATTCCCGGTCAACTGCGGTATCATACAGACCGGCCACCAGTGATGACTGCATCAGCTGCTGTCGTTCCTGCTGGCTGATCGGGCCGATCTGTGCCAAAGGCGGAATGATAAAGGCCCGTTCAACCATGCCGGGGCTCCCCTTCTCATCCAGGCAGGAAACCAGCGCCTCGCCAACCTCCAGTTCAGTAATGGCGGATGCTTCATCAAGTTCTGGATTGTCCCGCATGGTTTCAGCCGCCGCCTTAACCGCCTTCTGGTCACGGGGGCTGAAGGCCCGCAGGGCATGCTGCACCCGGTTGCCCAGCTGCGATAGTACCTTGTCCGGTATATCGGCAGGATTCTGGGTCACAAAGTAGACGCCTACCCCTTTTGAGCGGATCAGGCGCACCATCTGCTCAATCTTGTCCACCAGGGCCGACGGGGCATCGTTAAAAAGCAGGTGCGCCTCATCAAAGAAAAAGACCAGCTTGGGCTTGTCCAGATCGCCGGCCTCAGGCAGGTTCTCAAACAGTTCTGAAAGCAGCCATAACAGCAGGGTTGCGTACAGCTTGGGGGTCTGCATCAGCCGGTCGGCCGCAAGGATGTTGATCACCCCCTGTCCCCGGTCAGTCTGCATCAGATCATGGATGTCCAGCATCGGCTCCCCCAGGATAGCCTCACCCCCCTGGCCCTCAAGCGCCAGAAGCCCCCGCTGGATAGCGCCGATACTGGCAGCAGAGACATTGCCGTAATTGGTGGTCAGGCTCTTGGCGTTATCCCCCACAAACTGCAGCATGGCCCGCAGATCCTTCAGATCAAGCAACAGCAGGCCGTTGTCATCCGCCACCTTGAAGACCAGGTTCAGCACACCGCTTTGGGTCTCGTTCAGCTCCAGCATCCGGGACAGAAGCAGCGGCCCCATATCCGAGACCGTAGCCCGTACCGGGTGGCCCTGTTGGCCGAAGGGGTCCCAGAAGGTGACCGGAAAACTGCGGTACTGATGCTCCGTCAGCTGTAGCCGCTTTATCCGCTCCTCAACTTTTTTATTGCCTCCCCCGGCCCTGGCCATGCCGGAGAGATCTCCTTTGATATCAGACATGAAGCAGGGCACGCCGATGGCGGAAAACTGCTCGGCCAGGGTCTGCAGGGTTACGGTTTTGCCGGTGCCGGTTGCACCGGTGATCAAGCCGTGACGGTTGGCCATCTGCGGTAACAGGTACAGTTCTGTCTGGTTGTTTTTGGCAATCAACAGCGGAGTACTCATGGCTGCTCCTTGGTGGTGAGAGGTCTGGTCCGGGTGGTGTAACGGGATGTATCAGTCCGACTTCAGTGCCACAATCGGATCAAGCATGGAGGCTTGGCGGGCGGGGTAGTAGCCGAAGAAGATGCCGACGGCATTGGAGACGCCAACACCCAACAGGATGGCGCTGAAGGAGAGGGCAAACTGCCATTTGGCAAAATGGGCGATCAGCCAGGATGCACCAATACCAAAGATGATGCCAAGCAGGCCGCCAATCAGGGAGAGAATCACCGATTCAATCAGAAACTGGCCACGGATGTCGCCCCGTTTGGCCCCCAGGGCGCGGCGGATACCGATTTCGCGACGGCGCTCCGTCACCGAGACCAGCATCACGTTCATGACGCCGACTCCGCCCACAATCAGGGAGATGCTGCCGATGGCCCCCAGCAGCAGGGTAAACATCTGCATCTGTTTTTCCATCTGGGCGATGATCTCTTCCGGGCTGGTTATTCTGACCGCCTGGCCTTTGCCCAGAGAGGCAACGTAGGCCAAGACCTGATCACGGGCAGCGTTGTTGGTGGTTCCAGGGCTGACCCTGGCTGTGATGGATTGTATCTCGGCATTGGCGAAGACCCGCAGGCCGGTGGTGATATGGATGTAGATCATCTCATTGGGTTCAAAGCGCCGCATACCGCCCTGGGGTACCTCGTTGGTAACCCCGATAACGGTAAACAGATTGTCACCAAGCCTGATTTTAGAGCCGAGCAGTCGGGCAGCCCCCTGTTTTTTAAGCTCTGCAGCCACCTGACTGCCGATGACGCAGTAACGGCTTTGTTCGTCCAGATCAGACAGGAAGCGACCTTCTCCCATGGCTAGTTTGTTGATCTCAAGAAATGATGCGGTGACCCCCATGGGACTGCTACGCTCCAGCTTTTTGCCATTAAAACTGATATCACCGCTGCCTCTGACTGATGGAGCAACATTACTGATGCCGGGGCAGCGGGAGGGGATAGCGCGAATAGCGTCAAGCTTGAGCGTTGCTGCAGCAGGTTTTGCCCCCCCCCCTGGCATGCCGGGGGGACCACCACCGAACTCTTTTTCAATGGTGAGTATGTCGGTCCCCATCTCTTTAAACTGACGTAACGACTCCTCCTGAACGATCCTGCCCACCGATACCATGGCGATAACCGAACCGATGCCGATGACGATGCCGATCAGCGCCAGGACGGTGCGTTGTTTTGAGGCAAGCAGGCTGCGGGTAGCCTCTTTCAGGTTGGATGTATGGATCATTCGACAATCACCCCGTCCTTCATGACCGCTACCCGCTTGCACTGGCGTGCGATGCCGGGATCGTGGGTGATGATGACCACGGTGATCCCTTCTTCGGCATTGAGGGTCTTGAACAGCTCCATGATTTCGCCCCCCACCAGAGTGTCAAGGGCACCGGTCGGTTCGTCGGCCAGAATCAGCGACGGACTGCCCACCAGGGCACGGGCTATGGCTACCCGCTGCTGCTGCCCGCCGGACAGCTCAGCCGGACGATGCATGGCCCGTTCGTCCATGCCGACCCGTTTCAAAAGCTCCATACAGCGATCACGGTTGTTGTGTCCGGTTTCCCCCCGGTAGACCAGCGGCAGGGCAACATTTTCAAGGGCGGTCAGGCGGGAGAGCAGAAAGTATTGTTGAAACACAAAGCCGATCCGCTTGTTACGGATCTCGGACAGGGCATCGTCATTGGTATAGGTAACTTCTGCGCCGTCCAGCATGAAGCTGCCAGAGGTGGGGCGATCCAGCAAGCCGATGATGTTCATCAGGGTTGATTTGCCACAGCCGGATGGACCCATGATCGAGACCAGTTCTCCCTGCTTGATCTCCAGGGAAACCCCTTTGAGCACATCCACTTCGGTGGGACCGATCCGGTAGGATTTGCGTATGTCGGTAAGGGTAAGCATCCTATTTCTTCTCTGGTCCGGCAATGCCAGGCGGAGCGCCTGCACCGGGAGCTGCCCCCGGAACCTCAATCAGTTCTCCAGGTTTGATCCCTTTGGTTATCTCAACCGTATCCTGGGTGGTGTAACCGGTGGTTACTTCCACCTTCTCGCGGGCTTCTCCCTTTTTCCTGAGCAGGTACCGTTTGCCGTTTTCCTCTTGAACTGCCGATAGCGGCACCATCAGGGCGTCCGGCTTTTCGTAAATGATAATCTCCAGGTTGGCGGTCATCCCCACCAAAATCCGTTTTCTGGCTTCAGGGGATACTGAATCAATAATGACCCTGATACCGAAAGAAGGGGCCGATTTCCCGGCATCTCCCTCTTCAGACTGGGGAGAAATGCTCTGGATAACGCCGGTTAACTGCTCGCCGGGAAAGGCATCGCCGGTGACCCGTACCTTTTGGCCAAGCTTGACCTTGGTTACATCCACTTCATCAACCTTGCAGCTGATTGAGTAGCCGGACAGGTCACCGATGGCCAGAAGCACTTCCCCTTGCTGGAACGATGCCCCCCGCTCGACACTCTTGCTGTCTTTTGCCTGGCCGCCAGAGGCCGGTTTCATGATAATGCCGGAGACCGGTGCCAGTATTGTGGCGTTTGCAATATCATGCTCGGCCTGTTTCAGGCGTGCTTCGGCGTTGTCCAGTTCAAACCGCGATACCTTCTGATTGTCGACGTTCCCCTTCTCCTTTGCTGCCTTCAGTTCTTCTTCAGCGGTTTGATAATCCATCTGCTGATTGGTGTACTGATGTCGTTCAGAGTCGTACTCGCTGGCAGAAATAATCCCTTTTTTGTAAAGCCGCTCCGATTCCGCCAGTTTTTTCTTCTGGTTTTCCAGGGACATTTTTGCTTTTGTCAGTGAGCGGTGAGCACGGACCACATCGGTACCGGTATCCCATTTTTCCATCTGTTTGTAGTTGGTTAACGCCTTGATATGGGCTGACTTTGCCTCACGGTGCTTGATCAGCGCTTCGTTGATATCCATGGTAACCAAGGGTTGTCCCGCTTTTACGACGTCACCATAACGGACCAGAACCTGGGCCACCTTGCCGGAGATAGGGCTGGTGAGATTTACCATCTGGAGTGGTAACAGCTTGCCGGTTAGCGCAATGCTGGACGAGACCGGTTGAGGGGTGACCGGAACCGTTGTTGATACTGTTTTTTGTTGCGCAGATGGAGATGGCTTGGAGGAAGAAAAAGTGGCTGGTTTCCGGTTCCAGACAAACAGGCCGATCCCCAAAAACAGGATTATGGTGAACGCGGTTGCGGTATTCCTGATGATCTGGACCTTCTTCAGGGCCGATTGCAACTGCTGATTGCCTTCTTCTGTTTTAAGGTAGGCCTGCTGCAGTTCCTTGTGCTTGTTTTTCAGCTCTTCTGCAAGGCGAACTTCGGCTTGCTGCAGCGCTTGCAGCTCACTGATATCACTGAAGACGGCAATAACCCCCATCCGTTGGTCGGTGCCATCTTCTGCCTTAAGGAAGGTGGTGGTCAGGGACAGGGTGGTCTGTTTGTCATTATAGGTAAACGGGACAATCCGATTATGGCTGGTGGATGATTCGTAGATTGCGTCAAGAATGGTCTGGTTAAACTCGTCATTTTCCTCTGCCAGCAGAAAGACCTCGCCAAAGGATTTGGTCAGTGCCTCTTCTGCGGTAATCCCCAGAATCCTGCTGGCAGCCGGGTTAAAGGTGATGATTTTACCTGACAGGTCAATGGCAACCACGCCATCGGTCATATCATCCAGAATCCTGCCTGAAATTACGTTATCCCGTTCCATGGTACTCCTGTCTAGTTCCGTTCTACCAGTGACACTTTCAAGGTATCCAGGGTAATACCCAGGGTGTTGTCCAGATTGGTCAGGGCATTCAGGTAGTCGGTAATGGATGATAATTCTGCATCCTGAGCATTTTTCAGATCATTTTGAAAGCTGACCAGTTGAAAGTTTGTTGAGCGGCCCGCCTTGAGTTTTTCCGTTTCTATCTCTACCTTTTTTTCCGACAGGGTTCGGGACAGGGTGGCCAGTTTAATCTGGCGGTGGCTCATCTCTGCATTGCGCATGGCATCCTGTACCGCTATCTCGATATCCTCGCGCTGTCTTGCCAGATCATTCTCCATCTTTTTCATAGTGATCTCTTCAGCAAGATAGGCTTTACGGTCTGAAGAGAGCAGATACAGATCGTCAAGCGGTATGGTTAAGGCCAACCCTGTATTCCAGCCAGAGTTGAAGCTGTTGCCATATCCACGGGTGTAGGTCTCGGAATAACCACCGGTAAGATTGAGATTCCAGAGGGTTCTGTTCTTGGCGAGGATCAACGCCCTCTTTTCATTTTCATAGCTTAACAGTGCGGTCAGGTATTCCGGTCTGTTGTCAAAGG
>Ga0209373_10004343_pt1 | contig 12278 bp, 10 predicted proteins | sample Higcelweek5metaG_FD_187173 | JGI IMG/M metagenome (GOLD analysis project Ga0209373, IMG submission 187173) | Freshwater pond sediment microbial communities from the University of Edinburgh, under environmental carbon perturbations - High... | ecosystem: Environmental > Aquatic > Freshwater >... | reverse complement strand
TAAATGTTTTTGTAAGGGTGCATAAGAGATGAAATTATTAAAAAATAAACCTGTAAAAGAAAATAGCTATCTAAATATTAAAGTTAGTGCATTTGAAATGGATTTTTCATTTTTTGATATTTTACTTCATGATTTTAGCAAATATAAATATTGTATAGCTTTCAATGATGGTAACCAAGAAATTGTTGCTGAATTTTCAAAAGATATTGATGATGTATTGAAAAAATGGGATTATTTTTGGGAAATGGCTTTATTACGTTCAAGACAAATTTATGATGTTAAGGCAAGAAAATTTAAATATCCAAAATATAATGATGATATGAAACAAACTGAATCAAAACTTCAAGAAACAAAAAATATTGAAACTATAGAAAAAAAAGAAACTCCTAAAATTGAAACTATTCAAAAAGAAGAAGTTAAACAAGAGATTCAAATTGAAAAACAAGAACTTGTTAAAGATGAAAAGGTTAATGTTGATGTAAAATCAACTACAAAAATAAGTCCAGATGGTACACCAATCGTAAAAGAAAATGTTGATGGACTTTTTTATGTTGATGAAAAATGTATAGGTTGTGAAGCATGTATTTCTGTTGCTCCAGATTTTTTTGCAGTGGGTGAAAGTTATGCATATATTAAACTTCAACCAAAAACATCAGAAGAAATAAAACTTTGTCAACAAGCATTAGAAGAATGTCCATCAGCTTGTATTTATAAAAATGAATAAATTTTAGCCCATTTAGATTTACTTAGGGATAATTACTAATTTAGTAAATCCCTATTTTTTAATATTAAATATAAAAATAGAGAAATAAATGTCAACATTATATGTAATTGCTACACCTATTGGAAATTTGGAAGATATAACTTATCGTGCTGTTAGAATTTTAAGTGAAGTTGATGCTTTGGCTTGTGAAGATACAAGACATACAAGAATACTTTTTGAAAAAAATTCAATTCCTAGTCCAAAAATAATATTTTCATATCATGACCATAATGAGGCTCGTGCATCAGAAAGAATTTTGGGCTTATTAGAGCAAGGTTGTTCTGTTGGTCTATGTAGTGATGCTGGTTATCCGGGTATAAGTGACCCCGGTTATAGGATTATTTCCAAAGCAAGAGAAATTGGATACAATATTGAAATTATTCCAGGTGCAAGTGCTGTACCAATTGCTTTACTCTCTTCTGGTTTACCTACTTCAAGTTATACATTTAAAGGCTTTCCACCCAGAAAAAGAGGTCAAAAAAAACGTTTTTTTGAGATGGATAAAGATTTGCCACATACATTAATATTTTTTGAATCACCTTATAGGGTTGGTTATTTTTTGGAAGATGCATTAGAAGTTTTTGGTAATCGTATGTGTGCTGTATGTGTAGAATTGACAAAAAAATTTGAAAAAGTACATACAGGATTTATTTCAGAATTACATGAAAAATTTAAAGATGTAAAAAAAATTAAAGGTGAAATAACTATAGTTATTGCAGGTAACAACGATAAATTTATTAGTACAGAAGATTATTATATTGAAAAATATAAAGATGATGTAGATGATGATACAGAAGACGATATAGATAATACAGATGATAATATAGAAGAAAATGAATAAGTATTTTTATTATTAAATAATAGAATATTCATAAATCTAAGTACATTAATCTAAACTCCTATTATCATGAAAAAATATAATTAGAACTTATTTTGTCTAATTTTTACCCATTATTTAACATCAAAAAAAACTTAAATTTATTTCATCTTGTCTAATTGTTACCATTTTTTAGTATTTTATTTTATAATATTCTATAAAGATAGTAATGTTTTTTTGCTAAGTAATTATATATTATCAGAGGTTAAATTTATTATTATTTTTTTCACTAAAACAAAAATAATATATTAAAAATAAACTTAATTTTTACAAATAAAATTCTTAATTATAAAAACATAAAAAAAATAAATTACATCTAGTCAAATAAGTTTTCATAAATAAATATTGATTAGCCTTTTAATATTAATATTAAATAAAAGAGCAGGTAATTATAATGTTTAATATTAAATCAAAAGAATATATGGAAAAACTTATAAAAAGTTTTAATCATAAGTTTCTTTTGAATAATAATGAGAATTTAAATACTTTCGTAAAAGAAGTATATATAGATTTAATCGGCTATATTTTAGATAATAATGGTAAAAAAATTTCAGAATTCAATCCTATTGATAAAATTATAAAAAAATTTTTTGTTAATAAAGAAAAGAATTTTTTATTAATATTTGGTGAATCCCAAACAGGTAAAACAACTCTTTCTGAATATATAGCATATAAATTATCAACACAAAAATTAAATTATAAAGAAGATAATAATAATCCTTTTTATATAAGAAACTTAAATCATTGGACTCCTATAATCTTACCTCTCAAATTTACAAAATCTATGAAATTAGAAGTCTTTATAGAATCATCTCTAAAAGAAAATTGTGGAATTATAACAACATACTCTGAATTTTCTAAAAAATTTATAAATGGTGAATTTATTATTATTCTTGATTCTTCTAGTGAAATGAGTGAATTTATTGATTTTGATACAAAATTAAATGTTTTTAATGAAATTAATAAATTAATAAAGATTGGAAATAAAAGTAAAGTTATTTTGACTTGTAATGATACTTATTTCAAATCCATTCATTCTAAAAAAGAAATTTTGGAAATTTTGGAACCAAATATTTACAATATTCTAAATATAACTAAATTTAATAATAAACAAATTAAAAACTTTATAACATCTAATACTGATAATCCAAGCTTTTATTTAAAACAATTAGAAAATAATTTAGAATTTAAAAATTTAGTAATAAAACCAGAATTACTTAGATTAGTAATTAAATATCTTCCTGATTTGATTATTGAAAAAACAAAAAAATTAAAACTCTGTGATCTTTATTTAAAAACTATACAATCTGAATTTAAATTAAATTTTGATATTCAACCTACAGATATAAAAGATAACAAATATTATAAATTTCTAAAAAAAATCTCTCTTTGGTTATTTATAGAAAATAGCCTATATCTTGATATGAATAAACTATTTGATGAATTGGAGTTTACAGAATTTTTTGAAATTAATGATGAAAAAATTAATATTTTTGAATATTTAAATAATATCTCCAAACTAAGCTTTTTTGAAAAAAAATCTAATAATATTTACTGTTTCAAAAATAAATCATTCATTGAATATTTAGTTTCATTAGATTTAGTTTGGGAAATAAATGAAAATAAACCAGATTTGATTAATAAAATTTTTACAAATTCAAAAATAAATAAATTTATTGTAGAACAAAATCCTAATAAAAAACATTTGGTAAATTTTATAAAAAACTCAGACTCTTTGGGTTCCAAAGCATCTAATGCTATTAGTATATTAAATATATTGGAAGATGGTTATTTAAATCAAATTTTAGATGTTAATCAATTAACTAAAAAGAATTTTGCAAAGGCAAATCTTGAAGGCGTAAACTTTATAGAAGCAAACCTTAAAGATTCAAACTTTACAGAAGCAGACCTTACAAGAGCAAATCTTGAAGGAGCAAATCTTGAAGGAGCAAATCTTGAAGGGGCAGGATTGGAAAATACAGACTTTACAGAAGCAGACCTTACAGGTGCAATTATTATAGGTGCAAATTTTAATGATGCACATCTATTAAGTGCAAATTTTAGTTATACACATCTTGAAAGCTCAACATTTATGGGAGCACGTATTTCAGGTGCAAATTTTAGTGGTGCAACCCTAAAAGAAGCAAATTTTAAATATTCAACATTAGAAGGTGTAACTTTTAATAGTTCCAATATGAAAAAAACAAATTTTGAAAATGCAAATCTTTTGGGTGCAAGGCTTATAGGTGTAAATCTTGAAGGTGCAATTTTTAAAAAAGCAAATCTTGAATGTTCTATTCTTGATAACTCAATACTTAATAATGCCAATTTTGAAGAAGCAAATCTTGAAAGTGCAGTGCTTGATGATGTAATACTTGAAAATGCAAACCTCAAAAATACAAATTTTATTACAGCAAGTCTAATAACAGCAAATCTAAAAGGAGCAATTATAGAAAATACAAATTTTAAAGGAGCAATTTTATTTGGTACAAAATTTGATTATCTCGAAAATTTAGACAAAGTTGTTTCTTTCAAAGGTTCTTTATATTGTTTTGATTCTGAAAATGAAAAATTTATAACTACTTTTCCAAAATATTTTGACCCAAAATATCACAAAATGATTGAATATAAACATTCAAAAGAAAAAGGCTTTTGGAGTATAAAACCTTAATCAAAAATAAATTTATTTTAGAAATATTTTTATAAAACAAAACTTCAAAATTTATATAAAAATCATAAATTTCACAAAATATTTATGTTAATGTATTATTAAAAATTGTTTCTTTTATTTTCCTTTTTTAAAATTTACTTTTAAGACATTATCAAACTAAATAAATTTAAAGTATCATTGATTTTAAAGATATTTTAGAATTAAAATTTTTGTTGATTTTAAAAATATAAACGTATTTTCATTGTTAATATTGTGTTAATGTTGAAAATGGGCTAAAAATTAGGAAAAATCTATATTAATACTTTTTTCTAAAAAGTTTATATAATACTCACAATCATCAAATTAATCTTCACTTGTTTTAATATTATATTTAAAGTAGAGTAATTAATTAAATTATGTGTATGGAGAAGTTTATGTTAGAAATGAAACAGGATGTACTTCAAAAAGAAATTTGTATTACAGTTGATTCTGGTATTTATTCTCAATTGGAAAGACTTCAAAAATATTATTCCAAAACAGAGGATAAAGAATATTCTATTGAAGCTGTATCTTATATAATGCTTTTAATTGGTTTTTTCCAAATGGAAGAAAAATTAAATATCTAATTCCAAACAAACTGGACAATGATCCGAGCCTAGTATATCTTTTTGGATATATGCATTTAGCAAATTATTTAATAAATCTTCTGTTATAAAAAAATAATCTATACGCCAACCAATATTACGATCTCTTGCTTTTGTTTGCATACTCCACCAAGTATAATGATTACCTTCTTTATTAAAAACTCTAAATGAGTCAATATAGCCTAAAGTAATAATTTTATCCAACCACTCTCTTTCAATTTGAAGAAAGCCTGATACATTTTCATTTTCTTTTGGTCTTGCAAGATCAATTTCTTTGTGAGCTGTATTAAAATCACCACATATAATTAATTTGTGGCCTTCTTTTCTCAAATTTTCACAATATGCAAAGAAATCTTTATAAAAATCTAATTTATATTGAACTCTTTCTTTGTCTCTTCTACCATTTGGGAAATAAACGTTTAAAAGTGTGAATTTTTCAAAATTTGCTTGTGTAACCCTACCTTCACAATCAAATTTATCCAAACCAAAACCAACACTTGTTGAGTTTGGTTTAATTTTTGAAAAAATTGCCGTTCCACTATAACCTTTTTTTGGATAAGAAGAATGATATAAAGTGTAATATCCATTGGGATATAATAAATCATGCTCTAATTGTTCATTTTGAATTTTTGTTTCTTGCATACATAAAATATCAGGCTGTTCTTTTTCTATATAATCAAACAAACCTTTGCGTTTAATTGCTCTGATTCCATTTACATTCCAAGAAACTAATTTTAACTTCATAATATTATAAAACTTTATATCAAATAAATTTTAATCATGAATAGTGTATCATAGAGAAAAAAATTTTAGAAATAATGTTAAATTTTTTTTTGTAAAGAAGTTTTCAAAAGCTTTTTATTATCTTTGGTTTTAACTGTATAATTCTTAAATATTTAAAAAATCAAATCTATTAAAAGTTGGATAAAATTTTATATAATCTGTTTATTAAAAATTTAAATTATTCTCTAGGTAAAAAATGATGAAAAAATATATATCTATATTAAAAATAAGTTTAATACTTTTGTTAATAACATTCTTGTTATCCTGCAAAAAAGATGATGCAAAAGATGTAAAAACTGAAAATGATAATACAAAAACTAAAGTTACTTCTACTACTAATAATAATACAGAAGGGATAAAATGGTTTGCTTATGATGAAGGAATAAAAAAAGCAAAAGTTGATAATAAATTTATTTTTATAGATTTCTATTCAAAATCTTGTGGTTATTGCAAAAAATTAGAAAGTGAAACATATTCCAATAAAAAAATTTATGAATATGTTCAGAAAAATTTTATTCCAATAAGAGTTGACCTTTCATCAAATAAAAAAATAGTCTTTGAAGGTAAAGATATAGTAGAACAAGATATTGCAATGATTTTTGGTGTTAATGCAACTCCAACTTTATTTTTTTTGACACCTAAAAATGAAATGATTGGAAATGTACCAGGCTTTTTGGAAGCTACAGAATTTTATTCTATTGCCTCATATATAGCAACAAACTCTTATAAAACACAATCTATAAAAGAATTTAAGGAAAAACAAAAAATATAACAATTATGAAATTAAAAATCGGAATACTAACTATTTTTCTTAGTGTTATTTTTATTTTATTTAGTTTCTTTTTTTATTCTCAAGCGAGTTATAACAATAAAGTAAGAAAATATTTTCTTGAAAAAGTTCCTGTAACTACAGACCAACTCAAAAATATATCACTTTCATCAGATAAAAATGTTCTTATTACAGGAGTTGTTTCACCAGAAAACTTTTTTCTTACAGAATCAGGTAAAAGAGTTGTAGCTCATTATCATAAAGAAGAAATAAAAAATAAAAATTCAAGTAGATGGAATATAGTCAAGGATGCAACATTTCTAAGAGCAATCCCTTTTACTTTAAATGATAAATTTGGCTATGTTGTAATAGATAATCTTAATATTGATAGAACTTATTTATGTGAGCAAAATAGTAAAATAGAAAATTTTGAAAAAGATAAAGTAAAACAAATAAGCGAATGTCTAATAGAAGTAAATGCACCTATTACAGTTTTTGGAAGAGTGGAAAATAAAGCTGGACAAACTATTATTACAAATCCAAATATTGCAAGTTCTTTATTTTCTCTAAATGGTAAAGAACCTTTTATTGTTACCACATATTCAACACAGCATATTGTTCAAAAATCATTTAAGATTGCTCGTAGTGTATATTTTGTTACTTTTGGTATATTTGCTGTAGGAGTTTTGACTTTAATAAATATAATTGTTTCATTAATGAAAAAAGAAAAACAAGCTTAATCTTTTTACATAAAAGAATTTAACAATTATTGAACTGATTAAAAAAATAAGGCAATAATAAATTGATTTATTTTAGAAGTTTACAAAAAAATAGGGCATTTTAAGCCCTATTAATATTTTAAAATTTAGCTATTTTGTTTCCACAGCTTCTTTTGGAAGTACTTCCCAATTTTTTTCAAATATATTTTCAGTTGTGATTGTTTTATTCTTTTTAATGTAATCAATAATCAACTCTCTCATACTTTCCATTTTGTTGTATAAAACAGGTGAATTTTTCAACATATAATATCCACCACCACCACCATAACGATAGCTATTTATTGCAAATTTAAATGTCATATCATCTGTAACATCTTGACCTTTAAATTTTAACTCTGTAACTCTTTTGCCAGATGGTTGTGTGAGGTCTATTTTGTAATCAACACCAGAAAATATATCATAATTATAACCAGGTACATCTTTATTAATTAGAGATTTGCCTTTCTCATAAGTATTAAAATATACTGCTGAGTGTTCAATGCTTTCTCTTAGTTGTTTACCATTAACTTTTATCATCAATAATTTATTTTCAAAAGGATATAACTTATAAATTTCATTTACAGTAATGTCTCCTTTATCAATAAATACTTTATCGCTAAAAAGTTGAGCAGCAGAAATATCTGCACCAGTAAGTTCCATTTGGACTTTATTTATCAAATCCATAATAGGAGTATCTTTAAATCTTGCACCTTTACCGCTCCATTCATCATTTAAAACGCCTACGACCTGATCTACATATTTAAGTGTATTTTCGTTTGTATCTTTTATATGGTTAGTCAAATCTTTGTCTGGTTCAACTGTTTCCAAATTAACAGTTTTAGATGATTTTTGAGAAATTTTCCATTTTTTATTAATTTTTTCCAAATCAACATCTACAACAGAGAGTTTATCGCCATATCTATTTGCTTGACTAATAAGAACATTATTTACAAGTAATTGACTTATTTCTGAATGTGAGTGAGCAATGAGCATTACATCAATTTCTGGAAATGCTTGAGCAAGTTTTTCTCCAACATTTTCTGTAGCATCTTTAGATTCTTCATCTATTGCATATTGTTTTAAGCCTGTATGAGGAATACAAACCAAAACATCTACTTTTTTTCTTAATTCTGGAATTATTTTTTTACCTTCTGAAATAATTTCTTTGAAGTCAATTTTATTTTCAACAATTAGTTGTCCCCAAAATGCTTCTCTTGGAGTTGTAAAACCAATGATTCCAACTTTTATACCATCAAATTCTTTTATTATATAAGGTGTAAATGCTGGTTTATTTGTATTATGAATATATGTGTTTGCAGAAAGAAATGGAAATTTTGCTTCTTTTATTGCTTTATCAAGATTTTTTAGACCTAAATCAAATTCATGATTTCCCACAGCCATAGCATCATATTTCATGAAATTCATAGTTTTAATTATTGGGTTTGGTTCATTAAATCTAATATTTGCATAATAACTTGCTAGAGGAGTTCCTTGTAACATATCTCCAGAATCAAGAAGAAGTGTATTTTTATTTTTTTTTCTAATTTCTTTTACTTTTGTATATACTTTTGTCAAACCAACATTACTTTTTGTTTTTGTAAAGTAATCCATTGGGAAAAGATTTCCGTGAACATCTGTTGTTCCCATAATAACTAAATGATTTTTTTGATTTTCTGCATTTGCTTTTAAAGTACCAAATGAAGAGATTGCAACAAATACAGTTAAACCAAGAGCAAGGAAATTAGTTTTTTTCATTTTTCACCTCTTTTAATTTAATATGCCAATCTAATGCAGTTTTTACAATGGTTTCAAGATCAAAGAATTTTTGTTTCCAACCTAATATATTTTGTGCTTTTTCACTACTTCCAACTAATATTGGTGGGTCACCAGCACGTCTAGGAACTATTTTTACATTAACAGATTTACCTGATAACTTTTCAACCATGTCAATAACTTCTTTTACAGAGTATCCTTTATTATTTCCTAGATTAAATACATCAGAGCCATAACCATTCAAAAGTTTTTCTAGTGCAAGTAAATGAGCTTGAGCTATATCTAAGATGTGAATATAATCTCTTATACAAGTTCCGTCTGGAGTTTCATAATCATCTCCAAAAACTTCAAGAACGTCATTAATGCCCAATGCTGTGTTTATTACATTTGGAATTAGATGTGTTTCTGGTGAATGATTTTCACCTATTCTTGAAAGTGGGTCTGCACCAGCAGCATTGAAATATCTTGGTCTAATACTTCTTAGATTGTATGCTTTGTCATAATCACTAAGCATTCTTTCGATAGTAAGTTTGGTATTTCCATAAGGATTAATTGGATTAAAAACATGCTCTTCTGTCAATGGTAAATATTGAGGATTTCCATATACTGCACAAGTGGAAGAGAATATAAATTTATCAATTTTTGCATTTAACATTTCTTTCAAAAGATTAAAAGTATTGAGTACATTGTTTTGATAATATTTTTGAGGGTCTTTTACAGATTCACCCACATAACAATGAGCTGCAAAGTGCATTACAGCAGAAATATCATAACTGTTAAAAACTTCTTTTAGTTTTTTTGAGTCTGCAATATCACCTTTTATAAAAACACCACCCAAAACAGATTCTCTATGTCCTTCGGAAAGATTATCGTATGTAATTGGGTTATATCCATTTTCCAAAAGTGTAAGTACCATGTGAGAGCCTATATATCCAGCACCACCAACAACTAATATGTTTTTCATCTTTGAATTTCCTTTTAGCTAAAAAAATTTTGTTATAAAACAAAAGGGGAATTTATCCCCTTTTATTTTTTATAATATTGATAAATATCTGTCTATTTCCCATTTGGAAACATAAGTTTTATATTCAAACCATTCTTGAGTTTTTGCAGTTATAAGTCTTTCATATACATGCTCACCAAGAGCTTCTTTAATTAATGGGTCTTTTTTTGTAGCTTCAAGAGCTTCACCCAATGAACCGGGCAAAGATTCAAGATGTCTTCTTTCTCTATCAGCAGAATCAAGGTCATACATATTTTCTTCTATTGCAACTGGTGGTTCCAATTTTCTTTTGATGCCATCTATACCAGCTTTCAACATAACAGCAAATGCTAGGTATGGGTTACAAGTTGGGTCTGGACATCTTAGCTCTACTCTAGCAGCTTGAGTTGCACCTTTTGTTATTCTTGGTATTCTTACTAGTGCAGAACGATTTGTTTGTCCCCAACAAATATATACAGGAGCTTCATAACCTGGTACTAGACGTTTGTAAGAATTTACTGTTGGAGCAAGAACAAGACTTAATGCTTTTGAGTGTTCTAATAAACCAGCTATATAATGTTTTGCCATCTGTGACAAACAATATTTATCATTTGCATCTGCAAATACATTTTTACCATCTTTATCCAAGAAACTTTGGTGAACATGCATACCAGAACCATTTATTCCCATAATAGGTTTTGCCATAAATGTTGCATATAAATTATGTTTGTTTGCAATTGCTTTTAGGGTATATTTTAAAGTCATTGCATTATCAGCCGTTTTTAGTGCATCATCATATTTAAAATCTATTTCATGTTGACCAACTGCAACTTCATGATGGCTTGTTTCTACTTCAATTCCTAATTTTTCTAATGCATTAACCATTTCTTTTCTTATTTCAGAGCCTAAGTCTGTTGAAAAGTCAAAATATCCAGCATCATCATGTGGAAGTGTAGATAAATTACCTTTGTCATCTTTATTCAAAAGGAAAAATTCTAATTCTGGACCTGTGTTAAATTCAAAACCTAAATCTTCTGCTTCTTTCATAGCTTTTGCAAGTACATATCTTGGGTCACCTTCAAAATGTTCTCCTTCTGGAGTACACACCCAACAGATTATTCTTGCTGCAACACTACCATTATTATTTTCCCAAGGGATTAATTGATATGTAGAAAGGTCTGGAAATAGGAACATATCACTTTCTGCGATACGAGCAAAACCTTCAATGGAAGAACCATCAAACCATTTTCCATTTTCTATACAATCATTAAATTGGGAAATTGGAATAGCTACATTTTTTATTATTCCCAAGATGTCAGTAAATTGTAAATTTAAAAATTTTACATCATTATCTTTTATACTTTTTAAAACATTGCCCAAAAGTCTTTCATTTTCAATTTTTGTTTCTTCTAACATATAGTTTTATACAAATCCTTTTATAAAAGCTAAAAATTTTACACTAGGAAGTATAAATAATACATAAGAAAATATTAAATCAATTTAACAAATATTTAATTAATTTTTAATTAAAAGGAAACAAATTTGAATATAAATATTTTAAGCAAATAAAAAAAACTAAGTCAAAATTAATTAACAAAAGTCTGAAATTAATATAAATTGGTAAAATTACTTTGCATAAAATATATTTTTTTGTTATCTAGTAACTATCAATTTTAAGTTTGTCAGCATCATCCAAATACATTTCACCTTTGGATAAAAAAATAAGTTTCTTACCATCAGGTGACCAGTTAAAAAAATTAATATCTAAACTATGAGATAACTTATAAGATATTTCATAGTTATTTGTAACGGTTAAAATAGAAATTTCTTTATTATTAAAAATAAAAATTTTAGAACCATCAGGTGAACAACTTAAATAATTAATTGAATCTAAACTATCAGCAATTTTAGTTTTATTAGAGCCATCCGAATCTATTACATATACCTCATCTTTATTTAATTCATCATTATATGAGGCAAGAACAAGTTTCTTTCTATCTGGCAACCAAGTAAAACAATAAGCATCAGCAATTTTAATTTTATTAGAGCCATCCGAATCTATTGCATATATTTCATATAATCCATCATTATATGAGGCAAGAACAAGTTTCTTACCATCAGATGACCATTCTAAATAAAGATTATAGTTTAAGGTACTGATAAGTTTAATTTTATTAGAGTTATCTAAATCCATTACATATACATCATCCTCATTTAATTCATCATTATATGAGGCAAAATAAAGTTTTTTCCCAATAGGTAACCATCCTAAAAAATGA
>Ga0209373_10004341_pt1 | contig 12285 bp, 10 predicted proteins | sample Higcelweek5metaG_FD_187173 | JGI IMG/M metagenome (GOLD analysis project Ga0209373, IMG submission 187173) | Freshwater pond sediment microbial communities from the University of Edinburgh, under environmental carbon perturbations - High... | ecosystem: Environmental > Aquatic > Freshwater >... | reverse complement strand
TGTGCCAGAACTCGGATTATTTGTTCTTCACTGTAGCGCTTTCCTGTTTTGCCTTTCATCTTGTTCTCCTTATGTAAATTTAGGAGAACTATCACTCAGGATTGTCCATTTACAGGGGAGCACGTCACTCAAAAGAACACTTCCATACCAAAATCCAGTGGAAGCATCATTGAAATCAATTTGGGTGATTTAACCACAGTTGTTCCTAAACTAGAATTCAACCAACCTTTGTACAATATGCTGCCTTATTTAAGCCATGAAGAAATAGACGGCTTTAAAAAGAAGGATATCTAAACAATGGATGTCATTGCGGCGGCGAAAGAAAATATCAGGTTAAAGCAGTTGTTAGGGGAGTCTATTTATTGTGTTCAACCCATATTAATTTATTGATGTCATATCCGAATGTTTTAGCAATATTTAAATATTCTGACTTAATTGACTCTGGTAATTCTCTTGTTCTGGACAAAATCCATAAGTACTTTGTGCTATTTCCAGCAATAAGTGCGTATTGATAATCAGAATCAAGAGCAATAATATTGTACTCTCCATAAAACGGGCCAAAAAATGAAACAAGCAGAGCTCCTTTTGTAGGATTATCTTTAAATTTTGCTTTTCCCACGGCTTCTTTCCATTTTAACGTCTTATAATTAAACCCTCTGTTAATTACTTTAATTTTATCTTGAACTAGTAAGTACTCTGCCGTTGTATTATTCAGATCCTTTTCAAATCTAAAATCCAATCGCGCTATTTCGTACCATTTTCCAAGATATTTATCCTTATTAAAATCAGTAACAACGCTGACATTATTGTTTGTCGCACTACACCCTAATAACAGGGTGGAAAAAATCAATAGAAAAAACATGCTTATTCTCTGCCTCATAATGAACCCCCTATGTAGATAATGGTAAAAAGCGGGAACCATTCGGTGATAGTTCTGCGCTATCCTTTTTTTTGCCTTGGCTGATTATTAGGGATCTTGGATGCAGCGAATGGAGTATGCGTCTCCGTCATCGTAAGAAAGTTCCCTTCCGATTAGCATAGCGTTGGGGTGCCCGCTAAATCCGACGTAAGTCAGAGAAACTGTTTCTTTTTCGTCAATAGTGTAGAGTGCTGTGCCGTAGCCGTATGCGTAATAACTGCTGCCGTTTTTATCTCCGGCGGCATATAGAGAGAATCCCACTCCGTCAACGCCGCCATCGTATCCGCTCGCCCAATTCGTTGCAGCCTTTAGCACATACCCCGGAGCTTGGCCTTCGCTGAAGTCAATGGCGTAAGTCTTCAACTTTTGCCAATCTTTTGATGAAGGGACTTTCCATCCGGTTGGACATGCCTGCATTATGTCTGCATCCTCGTAAAGTCTGCCGAGAAAATCGCAGTACAAATCTGAGGAATTGTAGCAACTGCTGTTAGGGGTTTGAAAATTGATGTTTCGGGTCATCCAGGTTTGATCGCCGATTTTTACGGTGTTGTACACTTGCCCATCACGCTCATCGACGAATTCTTTATAAGGCCCGGTGTAGGCCTCTATTTTTGGAGATAGGTCCCATTTTTCCATGGTTCTTGGGCCCGATCTGTAGTTATCGCTGTTTTTGACGGCGCTGTCATTGACGCACCGGACAGAGTATTCTTCCTCATATGATCCGCCTGAATTAACAAAGTCGTCTATCCCCATGTAGTGCAGATTATCTTCACCGATATAGGAGTAGTAAATGTAGCGGTATGGGTACTGGCTGTAATTGCCTTTGTATTCATCAGATGTCACCATATAGGCCCCGACTCCGATGTCGGTGTAAAGACTGTCTGTTCTTCTGTATCCACCGGGTAGCAAAGCCATTCCGAAGGGATCGTTCCGCGTAATGCCATCGCTCCAGCCGAAGGTGGCTCCCAAGTAGTCTTCCGTCCATTCACTTGAATTCTCTGATGCGCCTGTTTGTTCGATGATTGATTTCAGCATTGCGTCATATTCGTTTTGACTAGGCAAATGCCACCCTGTAGGACATGCGCTTTTTGCGACTTCCCAAGTATACAATCTACCGTAGTGCTCGCAATTCGGCTCGTAATCCTGGTAACAGGTGCTCGTCGTTGCTTTGTAATTCAAGTTTTGCCCAAACCATAGCGCATTGCCGATAAGAACAACTCTGTAGGTTTGCCCGTCGCGAGAATCGGTGAATGTCGGATCAATGTCTTTGGGGAGCACGTCTGCTTTTGAAGACGAAGAAGATAAATTCTGTTTGCCGGAACTGGAGGACGACTTTGAATCGCTACAAATGCCCGCGCTGGAGGATGACATTGAGTCGCCCTGTTTTGTGGAACTTGAGCTCTCAATTTCATCTTCGGGGACATCGTTTTTTGTCGGGTTGCTACTGTCGTCGCTACAATTGACAAAAAGGAAAATTGCAGATAAAAGAATTGCCGCTTTGGTAAAATTTTTCATTTTTTTGCAACCTCTCCGATTAACGGTCCTGCACGCATCTTATGGATCTTCCGACTATAGATTTTTTTGCGTATTTACTGAGTGATTCGGTTGATCCGCTGATGCTATAATAGAAGGCGAGACTATCATTGTAGTTTTCTCGCGTCCAGAACTCAGCCACTGTCCCCAATTCTTGAAAAGTCGTATCAAAATAGCCTGCGGGTATTGCGGAGAATCCGTAATCGTTTTTCTTGCCCGCTCCCAAAGTCCAAAGTTCTGTTGATTTCAATGCTTGCCCGAGTGATGGAACGCTACCGATCGTTAAACTCAAATTGTCCCAATCGCTCTTTGTTGATAGGTGCCAGTCTTTTGGACAGACCCCTTGTTTACTCGATCCGTGATCTGTTGCTGCGTTCCAACTGTATAGTCGCCCATAAGTGCTGCAATTTTCTTCTTTACTATCGTAACACCAAGAACTGTCTGTGAGTAGGGATGTATTGTTTGTGTAATTCAGGTTTTCCGCCATCCAAGTATCATCGCCGATTTTTACGGTCTTGTAAGTTTTTTCATTCCGCAAATCCTTGAAGGTCCCATATTCTGCATGCGATGCGTAGGTGCCAGGTTTGTTCCTCAGGCAGCGAATGGGTTGAAAGTTGTATTTCGAGGAGTAGCTGCGAGAGCTTATATAATTGTGGTCCGAGATATACAAGTTGAATGCTGTTGTGTCGTTGTTGCTCGTACTCCAGAAGCAGGTGTAATCTCCAATTTCATCCGTGGATCGGTTGTCATAATTTGGGACGGCAAGAGCCATGAATGAATACTTGTCGATAATAGGCGCTCCATAGTCCCAGCTTTCTTGGGCCTTGAGGTTTAATCCGGCATTATTTGTATCGCCCGCAGAAGCAACGAGGACCATGAAATCTTCACGGGAAGGCAAGTGCCAGCCTTGGGGGCAAATCCCCTGGTACATAGCAGTATCTGTGAATTGCTCTTTCGCGTAAATGGAAGGAATGTCCATGGCTGCGGTCCATCGGTATAATCTTCCGTATGTATTGCAATTGTATTCGTAATCGTTGTAGCAGCGGCTTTGCTCCATATCGTCGGCATAACCTTTTTCTGTAACGTAATTCAGGTTTTCCGCCATCCAGACTTGGGTGCCGATGACCGTTGTCTTGTACGCCTGATTGTCGCGGAGATCTGTCAGTGTGCAGGCTAAGCTATCGTAGACGCTGCTTTTTTTTGGGGCGGGAGATGCGCCTTCGTCCATGTCCCTATCTTGTATGCAGCGGACATATTCGCCGGCATTTCTCCAGTTGGCATTAAAGGAAACTTCATTTGTACTATCAAACGAAACGTCCGAGGCGTATTCGGTAAAAGGCCCATCGGGCAGAGATGTCCAGAACATGGTTTCCGTGTGGCCGTATTCGTTATACTTAACATGGCTTCCTGCATAGGATATGTAACTGCCATAGACGACGGAAAAACCATAATCGTCGGTAGGTTTGTTGTCTTCTGACAGCTTGGGCCAGGCTTCGTTATTTTTGGCTTTAAGTACCTTGCCGATGTTTTCATTGCCTTGATTCTCTTTTACATACTTGAAGAGAACTTTCCATTCCATAATGGAAGGTATATGCCAGCCATCGGGGCAAATTCCTTGGTGATTCACTTCCGAAATTAAGCTTACGGTACCGCGATAACTATAGTCGTTGTAGCTGGAGTCGAGACCGACAGCTGTAGTCCATTGGTAATATTTTCCGCATGAATAATCGCTAGGCCAATTAATCCCTCCATCGTAGTTGAGATTCTGCGCCATCCAAGTTTGTTCCCCTATTTTCACAGTCTTGTAGGTTTGGTTGTCGCGAGAGTCGGTCATTGTGCCATATTTAATGCTTTCGTTCAAAAAATCGTTTGGATCTTTTTGGGAGCTGGATGAAATGTATTCATCCCTGCTTGATGAAGAGAATACCGATGAACTGGATCCTTCGTTTTTGGAAGAACTGGATCTGTTAGTATAAACGGTTCCGAGAATGTCGATGGTTTCTCTAAAATAAATTATCTCTAGGGAATCGCCGGAGTTGACATCAAATGCTGTGGTGGTGTCGCCGAAAGAAGTTCCTGATAAGATGAGTAGCGTCAACGAATCGTTGTCTTCGTTAGAAACGGTTATAGTGGTGGTGGTGCTTCCGTTGCTCACGGATATAACATCCCAGGAGCCTGTTACATCTGCGTTGCTTGTGCGAGAATCGCCGTTGTCGCTACAGGCAAAGAATGTGAAGACAATTGTTAAAAAAGTAAAGACAAATGTCACCGTTTTAAATAATGAACTCATGAAGCCCTCTCTTCTTGGATTCAAAGTTAATATAATTTATTTCACTACTGTCCAAAACAGCCAGGCCGAAATCGATTATGTCATCCAAAACCAAACAGCGATTATTCCCATTGAAGTGAAGGCGGGGCAACGGGGTTCCATGCAAAGTCTCCACTTGTTTCTTGAGGAAAAGAAGTCGCCTTATGGCATACGAACATCGCTTGAGAATCGCGCCAAAATGGAAAAGATAAAAGTTGTCCCCCTATACGAAATAGGGCGGATTGTGGAATAAAATAAATCAGAACAGATCTTATTTGAGGGCTCCATATTTGGATATCCTACAATTTATTTTGCAAAATTTTGAAGCGAAAAAAGCACGCAGTCTTTGTTGATGAACCGAAGGATTTCCTCAAAAGTTTTGTTACTGTTCCCGAGGGCTTTAGCAATTTCTTCTGACTGGAGAACATTGATTACCATTGCCGCAGTTCAAATGTTTTCCACTTTTTACAATTATAAAAATTGCAAAATGCAATTGTTTAATAAAATTAATAAAAAATTAAAAAGTCATAATTTCTATTTTTTCAATAGAAACACAATATTTTGCAACTTTACAGCAAAATTATATCAATTGTTTAATATTAAAATTGCAATTATTTATAAATTTTATAAATAATTACCTATATTACTAGAATTACAGGAGTTTCCTATGGACAATCTGCCGGAACCGATCGAACTTCCTTTCATTCAATTCGATAGCAAAACGGCCGATTACATATTGGGGCTGGAAAAACTTCGCGGCAAAGGAATTGAGGGAACGACCCCGACTCTTTGGTTTACTCAATTAAAGAGAGCCTTTATGTTGATGGAAAGCGTATGCTCTTCGCGAATCGAAGGGAATCACACCACTGTTGTAGAGTACGCGCAGAAAATAACCCAACAGAGCCCGGCGCAAACGGTGCCGCAGAAAAGCAATGAAGCCATTCAGGAAATAGCGAATCTGGAAGAGGCTATTGACTATATCGAACACGCTCCGGCAGAAATAAACGACTCATTTATTTTCAAACTTCATGAAATGACCGTTCGAGACCTCATAAAAGAGGGCGACCCCGTAATGAGTTACAGAACGCAGAATGTCGCCATCAACGGTTCGGCGCATGAGCCTCCCAGCCCGGAATCCGTACCGGGATATATGCGGTATCTGCTTCAATTCATCAATCAGAAAAGTGCTCCCAAATATGATCTGCTAAAAATAGCCGTTGTCCACCATCGTTTCGTGTGGATTCACCCTTTTACAAACGGTAACGGCAGAACGGCGCGCCTGTTAACCTATGCAATGCTTCTGAAAGCCTTTGACGTTTCAGATTCCCACATCATCAACCCCACAGCCATTTTCTGTTCGAATCGGGAAATGTATTATCAAATGCTCCATATCGCAGATTCACTTGAAAATGAAGGCGTGTGCGCTTGGTGCGATTACATGCTACAAGGGTTATTAAATGAAGTCAAAAAAATAGAGTTGCTTTCAAGCAAAGATTATGTACAAAGTAAAATATTAACGCCAATGATTGATTTCGCTCTTGCGAATCGGCAAATCACCGAAAACGTTTACAAGATTTTAAAAACGGCCATCCGGAAAGAAATCTTCCAGGCAAGCGACATATCGCTCCTGTTCAGTAATAAGTACAAGGCTTCCAGAGAGATACGTTCATTGCAAGACGCAAAATACATAAAGCCCATCGCTTCCAATGCGCGGAAGTATTATCTGAATTTAGAAAGCCCCTTATTCGGAACGCTGTTCCAGATCCTTGAAAAAGAAGGCTTTTTAAAAGAAGGGTGAAACGGCGGCGACAAAACGAAGAGCAAAGATACATTTAAGATTTCAGAATTCTATCTACTGTTAATTTAGAGCTGATTACAGCCATAGGTAAACCCGCTCCTGGAACCGTCGATGCACCAACATAAAAAGTATTCTTAAATTTTTCATCTTTATTCTTTGGCCTAAAAGCACCAATCTGCATCATGTCATGAGATAAACCAAGCCCGGCGCCTTGATAGAGATTAAATTGGTCTTGCCAATCTTTAGGAGTATAGACTTCTTTAAAAATAATTCCTTTAGAAATATCTCGCTGAATGCGATTTGAAAAGTCAGCAATAATACTATTGACTATCAAATCGCGATCAGACCAATCCGATTTAAAAATCAAATTTGGGACAGGGCATACAAAAAACAAGGCTTCGCAGCCTTCTGGGGCACATTCCGGATTATGTTTAGATACAACATTCACATAATAATATGGTTTTTCTAATGCGTCTGGATTTTTCATCACATCTTTTGCATATTCTTCATAATTATCGCCCAGAAAATAATTGTGATGTTCTATTTCATTTATTTTTTGATTAATACCAAGATAAAAAGTAAGATACCCCATCGTCCAACTCATTTTGGCTAATTTCTTTTCTGAAAACTTTTTACGCTTAAATACTGTTCCTCTAAATAAAGCCGCATCCGCGTTTATCACAAAAAGATCTGAATTCCAAGAGTTTCCTTTTTGATCTAACAACGAGATCAACTGATTGCCTTCAGAACGATAATCTATAATCTCGGTATCGTAATGAAAAGTAGCTCCTTGCTTCAATAATTCGTGGACAAGGCTCTCTACCACGGTGTACATTCCGCCTTTCACATTATAATACCCCGTGTGTTCAAATTCAATATGGGATAAAAGCGTGTAAACTGCATTAGTATCAAATGGGGTACGGCCTAAAAAAAAGGCGATCAGAGAAATAATTTGACGAGCTTCTTTTGATTCAAAATATTGATTGACTTGCTTCCAAAAAGACCGAGTTAAAACAGGTAAGTGTTTCGGATTCACTTTAATCAAAGCGAGTATGTAATCTAAAATTCCATTAAAATTCTGTTTGATCGCAATTCCAACAGTATCGTTATAAAGACATTCACAATATTTCAGATAAGCAGTTAGTTTTTCTTTAAAATGAGGTTCCACATCTTCAAATTGAGCACTTAGTTTATCAATATCTTTATACAATAAAAATTTTCGATGATCACCCTTAAAATGAACAGTATATAAAGGGTCTAACTCCATAAATTCAAAAGGCATTTGCAAACCACAATCATTTACTAATTCTTCAAATTCGTAAGGCATGCTAAAAAAACTAGGCCCCACATCGAAAGTAAATCCATCTTTTTTTAATTGATTTAAACGCCCTCCAGGCCGTGTGTTCTTTTCAAGAAATGTGACTTGATATCCTCTAGAAAGAAGCCGAAGGCCCGTAGAAAGCCCTCCTAATCCTGTGCCTACAATCAATACCTTTTTTTTCATGACTTTAATCCTTTGACTACTTGTGGATACAACTTGTTTTTAACCCAATCAAAATCTGGTGCGACTGAAAGCGTTTTCTTACAATAACTTTCCGCTATTTTAAATTCTTTTAACTCTATGTAATATTGAATAATAGTACCTAAAAGATTTAAGTAATTCCAATTATTTGAATAAACTGAAGATTGCGTTTCCATAATCCGGAGGGCATTTAAATAATGTTTTATCGCTTGTTTTTTTGAACCTCCAAAGATAACTGGAGTATAATAGGCGATGTTTCCAAGTAATGCATGACCTAAAGCATTTAGTGAGTCAAGATCTACCGCTTTTTCTGCATAAGCCGCACTTTGCCCGCCAATAAAAGGAGCTTTATAAGGGGCAATGCCTATTTTAAACCCGATAAAAGCCGCCTTATATGCATATAACATCGAAAGATTATTTTTTTCAGATTCTAAATCTGAAACGAGTTTTTCTGCCTTTTCAAGATAATACTTGGCTTGTTTAGTTTTTTTTTGGTCTATACACCAAGCGATGTAACCATATTGATAATTAAGCAATTCTAAACGGCCTTTTTTTGTTTTTAAAAAAGAGCCCTCTAAAGAATCCATCGATAACTTCCACTGGGCCATATCACTCTTCTTATAAGCGTTATAAATCGAATGATGCGTTTCACTAAAAGAAAATGTATAGCACATTAAAAATAATATTACGAACAAATAGGTCTGTCTTTCCATAAAACACTTTTACGCTTTTTTAAAATGAAAGAATAAAACAATACATGTAAAATAAAAATCAAATGCAAAGGCCATAATAGCAAGCTTAAAAATAAATTTTGTCGCGCAGCTAAAGAATAAAAAAGAAGCGTGCAAATAACTCCAATCGCATACAAGAAAAAATAATCAGGCCAAACAAATAAAATAGGAATAAAACCAAAAGAAGAAAAAAGCCAGAAAGTAAAAGCAAAGACTTTGATATTACCAAAAAATTGAAAAATGTTTTTTGAAAAGCCATTTAATGCTTCTTGATAAGAAGAATACATTTGACATTGACAGCGAATCTCTCCAGTAAGGCACGACACTTTGATTCTTTTTTTCTTAAAATAACGTGCGATTGCAATATCTTCTACCGCCACCGATTTAAAATACTCGTGAGGTTTCATTTTATGATATAAGGAAGCATCAAAAAACATGAACTGCCCGTTTGCAGCAGCGTGAGAAGAAAAAGGAGAAAAACGTACCAAAATAAGAGGGAGTAATGTTAAGAGAATATAATTCATCATGGGAACAGTCACTTTTTCTCCCCAAGATTTAAGAATTTGCTTGGGGAACAAAGAAACTAGACCCAGATTTTTTGTTTTCAAATAAAATAATACATCCTCGATTAAATTGCCGAAAATTAAAACATCGGCATCTAAAAAAAGAAAGAAATCTCCTTGTGCTCGTTTCGAAAGTTCAAAACAAGCATGATTTTTCCCTAACCAACCTTTAGGAAGTGAATTTCCTTGAATAAGATGTATTCTCGAGTCTTTTTTTTCAAAATCACTGACGACTTGTGCTGTTTGATCTGTAGATTCATCGTTGTAAATTAAAATTTCAAAGATGTTTTTATTTAAAATTAATCTTTCTAAAAGAAACCCAATTTTTTTTTCTTCATTACGAGCGGGAATTAAAACTGAAACTCGATCTGACTTTAAAAAAGAGCCATTTTTTAATCGCTGTGAAAAAACGAAATTAGCCAAAGCATTTGTCAATTGCATGCTTAAAAACAAAACCGCTAAAATCGCTAATACATACATCATGAAGTTATTCTTTGTTGAATAAGTTCTTTATCTTGATAAAAACGATGATATTCTGTTTCTATCGAATTTTTTTCAAAATTTTGAGCTAAAAAAATCTGTTGATAGATATAAACATTAGGTTTACTATTTGAGAAATAATCTACGAAATTAGCCACAAATAAAACGTGAGTTTCTGGTGACACTAATTTCAAAACAAATTCAATCCCTTTTTCAAAAGGAACATTATTCTTATAGCTAGAGTTTATTTTCCCTTGAGGAAACATTAAAACTAAATTACCGGATTCCTTTAAAAGAGAAGCCGTATATGTTAGACTTTCAATCATGTCTCTGGATTTTTTTTTGATAGAAAAGCCACCAGTATACTGAAAATACCAATGTTTTCTTAAATGTTCTTCAAGCATCATAAAATAATATTTTTTGCCTAACCGTTTTAAATTAAAATACTCTACCCAAAAGCCGTCCCACCAACTCACATGATTAGCAACCACTAAAATGGACTGCTTATTCTGAAAAGATTCCCCTTCAATCACCACCTGGTTAAAATGATGTTTAATTAAAAAAGACGTCAACCATTGAAATAATGGGTAAATCAAAAAATGATGTTTTGCTTTAATTATCATATTAAGAGAAAAAAGAAAGAAATATAAAAAAAACTAATTGTGCGATAAAAAGAAACGGAGCTACAGGATTTTTGATATTGACCTTCAGTACTCGAAGTAATGTGATAAATAAAGCCGAAAAAATAAACCAAGCGATATAATTATCAATAGGAACGTCTAAACCAACAAACGACCACATGTTCATTTTAGGCGCCACTTGTTCTAAAAAGAAATCATATAAAAGCATCAAAGAAGATGCTGAAAAAATAATAAACGCTTCTTTTTTTATAAAAAGAGTCACTACAGAAATAGAAGTGTATGTTAAAAACAACCAATTCACCCCTATTAAAAGTGGAGTATTCAAAAATTTAATTCCAAGACCACTTCCATAAACATACGAACCGAATATTATTCCCGTATTCACACCAACGACTTCAATAAAAAAGCTAGTAACAAAAATCAAAACAAAAGAAAACAACCCTTTTTTTGTATAGGGACTATGATAAATAGCAAGTAAATAAATCCCAAGCAACAAAGCAAAAGGTATAATCGTCACAAAAAAATTTTTTGTCCAGGGGAGTAAAAAGCCAATCACGCCTATAACATAAAAAATGAAGATAAACTTTTGAACTTCTTTAACCGGTAATTTATTTTTAGGATATAAAATGTAACTCATAAAAATTTCCTTAATCTATTTCTATTTTAAAAAATCCTTATTTTATACATTAACGCCACTTTGATGATAATTAAATATTTTCTGAAATTTGAAATTCGTATCCGTTTAGAAAGTACTTTTTCTGGAGTTGTATTTTTGATTTTAAAAAATAAAGTTTGGAAATAAAAATAAGCTAAAGCCACCGCCAGTTTAGAGCGGCCAGGCAAATGTTTAACGCCCACCCAAGATTCTTGAAAATCTTTTTCAATAGAAGCTTCAATCATTTTTTTTGATTCAGTATCAAACTTCCGTTCCGCTAATCCCGGAAAATAACTACGCCCTAAGTTTTGTAGGTCTTCTCTCAAATCTCGAAGAAAATTTACCTTTTGAAATGCCGATCCTAGTTTTCGAGCCGCATATTCTAACTCGTGATATAAAGATTCATCCCCTAAACAAAAAATTTTTAAACACATCAAACCAACCACATCTGCAGAGCCATAAATATATTGTTCCAAATCCTGATTTGTTTTATATTCCGATTTAGTTAAGTCCGCTTTCATACTCCTCATAAAAGAATCAATATGCATTCGATCAATATTATACTGATGTACAGTATCAACAAAAGCAGTTAAAATCATATTAGTGCTGATCTTATGTTTCAATGCATAATCTAAATCTTCATCTAATTTATCAAGCAAGAACTCTTTATCAAAGTCATGAAAGCTATCCACAATTTCATCGGCTAAACGCACAAAACCATAAATCGCGAAAATAGCCTTTTTTCTTTTTTTATCTAATAATAAAGAGGCTAAATAAAAAGAAGTACTGTATTCTCTAGTCATGAGTCTTGAAATTTTATAACTATTGCTTATATATAACCCAACGCTCATACATTCCTCCATTTTATCACACTTAATAGCCCCAAATGAGCATGTTCTATAAATCAAACGAAGTAAAGATAAAAACTTTGTCTCTTTTAAATATTTTATTTTTAAAATCACTACTGTCCATAACAATTTATGTGTATAGCACTTTTTTCTGTGCCTGTAGAACGTTGAGCGAGGAACGGAAAGAGTCTCACACACCTTTGCAGTACAACAGTTCCTATCTACGAGTTCTTTTGCCATTATAAGCCGTCCTCGTCGTTGTCCGGAACCTCCGTTCTGTACATTTC
>Ga0209373_10004340_pt1 | contig 12285 bp, 22 predicted proteins | sample Higcelweek5metaG_FD_187173 | JGI IMG/M metagenome (GOLD analysis project Ga0209373, IMG submission 187173) | Freshwater pond sediment microbial communities from the University of Edinburgh, under environmental carbon perturbations - High... | ecosystem: Environmental > Aquatic > Freshwater >... | reverse complement strand
CCCACATATACACCAACTGAAATAATTACGGCAAGTATTATAATTAATGTTATTACAACAGATTTTTTTTTATTTAATGTCATGTCTTTAGTTATTTTCATATTCAAGACCGCCTCATTACTGATTAATTTAACAATGTTTATTATCAAAAATAATGATAACAAATCGATATATAAAAAGCAAGCAATAATAAAACAAACCTCTGATTTAAAATCAAAGGTTTGTTTGGTGTGTCTGAGAGGATTCGAACCTCCGGCCAACGGCTTAGAAGGCCGTTGCTCTATCCAGCTGAGCTACAAACACAAAAAAATGGAGCGGGTGAAGGGAATCGGACCCTCACAATCAGCTTGGAAGGCTGATGTTCTACCACTGAACTACACCCGCACGCCATAAATTTTTGGTGCATCAATCAAGATGACTGCGTTATTATACAAAAGCATCAAGGAAATGTCAAGAGGTAAAATGAAAAAAAGAAAAATAAAAGTTACGCAATTTTATCGAGAGTTTAATTTGACAAAGGGTGCCCAAGTAGTATATTATACTTTCTACCTAATAATATACGAAAATGAAAACATTACAAAAAAACGTGTTTAATGTTAACAAAAAAGTCACAAATGGATAAATAAAAGTATTGCATTAGTATTTCAAATGAGATATAATTCTACCCGTTGTGACCTGACAGACGATGAAACAGGAGATTGCTGCGACAAAAAGCAGGTAACTCATGTGGAGAATGTCCGATTCAAGAAACCGGGCGACACGTCACTGCACCAGCTTTGCTTAATGTATGTTTAAGTACGGCCCAGATTGAAATCCACCTAAGGCGGATATTTTAATTTGGGTTTTTAAATCGGAAAGAATGATACACACGGCATAGTGGGCAGACGCATGTTGTACGTAAACAAATGAAAGAGAGGATTATGTATGGCAAACAGTCAAAAAATGAGAATCAAATTGAAAGCTTACGACTTTCAGCTACTTGATCAGTCAGCTCAAAAAATAGTTGACACAGCTAAGAGAACAGGGGCAGAAGTTTCTGGTCCAGTTCCGCTTCCGACAGAGAAAGAAATTGTTACAATACTTCGTGCACCGCACAAGTATAAGGATGCAAGAGAACAGTTTGAAATGAGAACACACAAAAGATTGATTGACATTTTAATGCCTACACCAAAGACAGTTGACGCTCTTATGAGATTAGACTTGCCAGCAGGTGTTGATATTGAAATAAAAGTTCAACAATAATAGTGTACTGCCGGTAAGTATGCCTTAAAGGCAGGTCAAGTTCATTTAAAGTAATGAACCAATAACCACAGGAGGTAAGAAAGGGAATGAACAAGTTTATTTTAGGAACAAAGGTAGGCATGACACAAATCTTTAATGAAGATGGAATATGCACACCAGTAACAGTTGTACAAGCAGGTCCTTGCGTAGTAGTTCAGAAAAAAACAATCGATACAGATAATTACGAATCACTTCGTATCGGATTTGTCAAAATGGACACAAAAAAAATGAATAAGCCGGATGCCGGATTGTTCGAAAAGCTAAGCATGGAAGGGTACAGATATCTTAAAGAGTTTAGACCGGAAGATATTTCTTCTTATGAAGTAGGTCAAGTTATTTCGGTTGATGCAATGTTTCAAGACGGAGACAATATCGATGTCAGCGGTATCTCAAAAGGTAAAGGCTTTGCCGGCGCAATAAAGAGACACGGATTGAAAATAGGACCTAAATCTCATGGTTCAAAATACCACAGAGGTCAAGGATCTATGGGTTCAAACACTGATCCAGGTAGAGTTTTCAAAGGTAAGACAATGGCTGGTCATATGGGCAGCGAACGTATTACCGTACAAAATCTTGAAATAGTAAAGGTTGATAGCGAGAGAAATCTTCTTCTTGTAAAGGGAGCAGTTCCCGGACATAAAGGAACTTTGCTAGAGATCAGAAATTCAATTAAGAAGTAACATATAGGAAGGAGGATGACTGGAATGCTAAAAACAAACGTATATGACATGACCGGAAAAGTTGTTGAAGAAATCGAATTGGATGCAAACATTTTCGGAATAGAAATAAATGAGCCTGTTATGCATATGGCTGTTGTTAATCAACTTGCCAACAAACGTCAGGGCACTCATTCAACATTAGTAAAGAGTGAGGTTAGCGGTGGCGGCAAAAAGCCTTGGAGACAAAAAGGTACAGGTAGAGCAAGACAAGGTAGTACAAGATCTGCTCAATGGATTCATGGTGGAATTATATTTGGACCAAAACCTAGAGATTATAGCTATAAGCTTCCTAAGAAAGTAAGAAGATTAGCACTTAAATCTGCGTTGTCTGTTAAAGCAGCAGATTCTAGCATAGTTATAATAGATAAGTTAGAATTACCTGAGATCAAAACTCAGAAGATGGTAGCAATTCTAAAAAACATTGGCATTGATACTAGTGCTCTTCTTGTTACAGCAGATACAGATAGCGTAATAATTAAATCTGCTCAAAATATTGAAGGTATTAAATCAGCAAGTGTTAATTGCATAAATGTATATGATATTTTACGTTTCAACAAATTTATCATTACTAAAGATGCACTCAGCAAAGTATCGGAGGTGTACGCGTAATGAACGAATACGATGTTATAATTCGCCCGTATATTACTGAAAAAACAACAGATATGGTTTCAGAAGCTAAATATGCTTTTGTTGTTAATATCAAAGCAACAAAGATTGATATTAAAAAAGCAGTTGAAAAGTTATTTGGTGTTAAAGTTGTTTCTGTTAATACAGTACGTTATGATGGCAAAAAGAAAACAAGAAGACAAGCCGATGGCAGTCAAATAGGTTACACTTCAAGATGGAAGAAAGCTATTGTAAAGATTGATAACGATCCGGCTGCAGTTACTTATTTGTCAAAAGGCGGAAAAGTTGTTAAAGCAGATAAAAAATACAAAACTTCAATTGAAGATTTTGGGTTTGTTCAATAAGAGCGGGAGGATAAAGGAAAATGGCTATTAAAAAGTATAATCCTACAACTCCATCACTAAGACATATGGCTACACCGTCTTATGATGAAATTACAGCTAAGAGCAGCATCAAGTCTTTGATGGCTCCTGTAAAGAACAATGCGGGAAGGAACTCTTATGGTAAGATAACAGTTCGTCATCGCGGTGGTGGAAATAAGAAGCAATACAGAATAATTGATTTTTTGAGAGAGAAAGATGGTATTCCTGCAAAGGTTGCTACAATTGAGTATGATCCAAACAGAACAGCTTATATTGCTTTGTTAAATTATGCCGATGGCGAGAAAAGATATATCATTTTACCAGTTGGTTTAAAAGTAGGGGATACGGTTATTTCCGGCCCTAGCGCAGATATCAAACCGGGTAACGCATTACAATTATCGAACATTCCTTTAGGTACAATAATTCATAATATTGAATTAAAACCAGGACATGGTGGACAATTGGTAAGAACAGCCGGCGGTGCTGCACAGTTGATGGCAAAAGAAAGTGTTTATGCACAAGTAAGATTGACATCAGGAGAAGTAAGATACATTCCTATTAACTGTAAAGCTACTATCGGACAAGTTGGAAACATTGAACATGAGAACATTAATCGTGGTAAAGCAGGACGTGTAAGACATTTAGGTTTCAGACCTACTGTCCGTGGTGTTGTTATGAACCCGAATGATCACCCTCATGGTGGTGGTGAAGGTAAATCACCTATAGGTTTGCCAAGTCCTGTAACGCCTTGGGGTAAACCTGCATTGGGTTATAAGACCAGAGCAAAACACAAAGCTTCCAACAAGATGATAGTTAAGCATCGTAATGGAAAGTAATCGCATAAGGAGGTAATTTTATGAGTAGATCAATAAAAAAAGGACCATATGTTGAAGAACGTCTTTTTCAGAGAATTGAAAAAATGAATGAAAAAAATGAAAAAATTGTTATAAAGACATGGTCAAGAGCATCAACAATATTTCCTCAAATGGTAGGGCATACGATTGCTGTTCATGACGGAAGAAAGCATGTTCCGGTCTATGTTACTGAAGAAATGGTTGGACATAAGCTTGGAGAATTTGCACCAACAAGAACTTTTAAAGGTCATACAAACAAAGCTGAAAAATCATCTTCAGTGAGGAAATAATAAAGGAGGAATATTCTTTGGAAAAGAAAGTAATGTCAAGTGAAATACTATTAGCCAATAAAGATGAATTGTTGGCGAAATACAATGATAAAGCAAGAAAAAGCAATAAAGCTCCTTTGCTAACAAAAAGAGAACGTAAAGTTCTTGGAATCGGAAGAGATCAAGGAAAAGCTATTTTAAGACATGCACGTATAGCTCCAAGCAAAGTTAAGATAGTTCTTGATTTGATTAAAGGTAAAGATGTTAAAGAAGCAGAAGCAATTATAAGATATACACCAAAAGCTGCATCAGAACTTCTTTATAAATTACTTAAATCAGCTGAAGCAAATGCAGTAAACAATTTTGAATTAGACCAAGATTTATTATATGTTGAAGACGCTTATGCATCACAGGGACCTACTCTTAAGAGAATGCAACCTGTATCTAGAGGCAGAGGAAACAAAATAAACAAGAAATCAAGTCACATAACAATTGTTGTTAAAGAAAGAAGCTAATAGGAGGAGGTTGGACAATGGGACAGAAGGTTAATCCTCATGGACTTAGAGTAGGCGTAATTAAAGATTGGGATACAAAATGGTATGCCAATAAGAAAAATTTCGGCGAATTATTGGTTGAAGATAATAAAATAAGAAAATATGTCAAAAATAAACTTTTTTCTTCCGGTATTTCAAAAATAAAGATCGAAAGAACAGCTAACAAAGTAAATGTTAATATTGAAGCTGCAAAACCTGGTTTTGCTATCGGCAAAAATGGTGCTATGAGAGACGAAGTTAAAGCTCAATTAGAAAAAATAACGAATAAGGCTATTACAGTTAATGTCTTTGAAGTTAAAGTTCCTGATATGGATGCTCAACTTTGTGCAGAAAACATAGCAAGTCAACTTGAAAAAAGAATATCTTTTAGAAGAGCTATGAAACAAGTTATGACAAGAACCATGCGCTCTGGTGCACTCGGAATTAAAACAGCATGTTCCGGACGTTTGGGCGGAGCAGATATTGCTCGTACAGAACATTATCACGAGGGAACTATTCCTCTTCAAACAATTAGAGCCGATATTGACTATGGTTTTGCAGAAGCAAATACAACATATGGCAAAGTAGGAGTTAAAGTTTGGATTTACAAAGGTGAAGTTCTTCCTGCAGCAAAGAAAGAGAAAGCAGCAGAAGGAGGCGCGAATTGATATGTTAATGCCAAAAAGAGTTAAACACAGAAAAGTACAACGTGGAAGAATGAAGGGCGTAGCAACAAGAGGAAACGTAGTTAACTATGGTGACTTCGGAATTCAGGCTACTGAATGTTGCTGGATTACAAGTAATCAAATTGAAGCAGCTCGTATAGCGCTTACACGTTCAATCAAAAGAGGCGGTCAGGTTTGGATTAAAATATTCCCTGATAAACCTGTAACAAAGAAACCAGCTGAAACTCGAATGGGTTCAGGTAAAGGTTCTCCAGAATACTGGGTAGCAGTTGTTAAACCAGGTCGTATCTTATTTGAAATCAAAGGTATAAGTGAGGAAGCATCTTGCGAAGCTTTAAGACTTGCAATGCACAAACTTCCATTGAGATGTAAGATAGTAAAGAAGAACGAAGTAGCAGAAATGGATGGTGAAGCAAATGAAGGCTAAGGATTATAGAGAGCAAATCAAGGGTATGAGTCTTGAACAGCTACAGCTTGAAGAAAAAGAGCTGAAGGCCCAATTGTTTAAATTACGCTTTCAGCATGCAACCAGTCAAATCAGCAATCCTTTGCAGCTTAAGTATGTTAAGCGCGACATTGCCAGAGTTAAGACAGTTATCAGAGAAAAAGAACTTGCACAAGCAAGCAACGATTGATCTTGGAAGGAGGTAGTTGGTTTTGTCAGAGAGAAATTTGAGAAAAACAAGAGTTGGAAAAGTTATCAGTGATAAAATGGAAAAAACAATAGTTGTTTCTGTGGAATCGAGTGTTAAACATCCACTATATAAGAAAGTTATAAAAACAACTTATAAGCTTAAGGCTCATGATGAAGAAAATCAAGCCGGAATTGGCGATATAGTTGAAGTTATGGAAACCAGACCTATAAGCAAGGACAAGCGTTGGAGATTGGTTTCAATAGTTACGAAAGCTAAATAATTAGCGTAGGAGGCTTAGATATGATACAAGTACAGACAAGACTTAAAGCAGCCGATAATACTGGAGCTAAAGAGCTTATGTGTATTAAAGTTCTCGGAGGAAGCAAAAGACGTTACGCTAATATTGGTGATGTTATTGTATGTTCAGTCAAAAGTGCTGCTCCGGGTGGCGTAGTTAAAAAAGGTGAAGTTGTAAAGTGCGTTATAGTACGTACAAGAAAAGGCGTCAGAAGAAATGACGGTACCTATATTAGATTTGATGAAAATGCAGGAGTTCTTATTAAGGATGATCTCAATCCGAGAGGAACACGTATTTTTGGACCTGTTGCAAGAGAACTAAGAGATAATGATTTCATGAAAATTATATCTCTTGCACCTGAAGTACTGTGAGGAGGAGCTAATATGAGCGGTTTGCATGTAAAAAAAGGTGATAATGTTATGGTTATTACTGGAGGATCTGACAAAGGTCTGAAGGGTAAAGTTTTAAGTGTTGATCTTGATAACGACAGAGTTGTTGTTGAGGGAATCAACAAAATTAAAAAGCATCAAAAACCTAAGGGTCAAAAAGATCCAGGTGGAATAATTGTTAAAGAAGCTCCAATTCATGTTTCAAACGTTATGGTAATTTGCCCAAAATGCAAAAAACCTACAAGAACTGGTTCTGCTACCATTGAAGAAAATGGCAAAAAGATCAAAGTTCGTGTTTGCAAACAAGAAAAATGTGGTGCTTATATAAAAACAATAGATGCAACGAAGTAGAATTTTACCGGAGGGAGGTTAATCAATGTTAAGACTTAAAGAGAAATATATTAAGGAAATTGTCCCTGCAATGCAAGAACAATTTAAATACAAAAATGTTATGCAGATCCCAAAGCTTGAGAAGGTTGTTTTAAACATGGGTCTCGGAGAAGTTAAAGAGAATCCTAAGGCCATTGAATCAGCTGTCGGTGATTTAAATAAAATTACAGGTCAAAAACCTGTTATTACTAAAGCAAAGAAGTCTATAGCGGCTTTTAAGTTAAGAGAAGGTATGAATATAGGTTGTAAAGTTACTTTACGAGGCGTCAAAATGTACGCTTTTGTTGATAAACTTATCAACATTTCATTACCTAGAATCAGAGATTTTCACGGTGTTCCGGGAAATTCTTTCGATGGAAGAGGTAACTATGCTTTAGGTATCAAAGACCAATTGATATTCCCTGAAATTGAATATGATAAGGTAGATAGATCAAGAGGTATGGACGTTATTTTTGTTACTACTGCAAAGACAGATGAAGAAGCAAAAGCATTGCTTAAATTTATGGGCATGCCTTTTGCTCAATGACCGGGAGGGTTGATACATGGCAAAATTATCATTAAAAGTTAAACAGCAAAGAGACCCTAAGTATTCTACCAGACAATACAACAGGTGTGGAATCTGCGGACGTCCTCATGCTTATTTACGTAAGTATGGCGTTTGCCGTATTTGTTTCAGAGAATTAGCTTATAAAGGGCAAATCCCCGGCGTCAAAAAAGCTAGCTGGTAAATTATAAAAGGAGGTTGGCACAATGCAGATTTCAGATGTTATAGCTGATATGCTTACTCGTATTCGTAATGCGGGTAGTTCAAAGCACGAAACAGTTGATGTTCCTGCTTCAAGCGTTAAGTCTACAATAGCAGATATTCTTCTTGAAGAAGGTTACATTAAAGATGTACAAAGAATAGAAAACGGAAATCAGGGAATATTGAGACTAACATTGAAATATACTAGTAATAAAAAACATGTTATTTCAGGAATAAAAAGAATCAGTAAACCAGGTTTGAGAGTTTATTCATCAAACGAAAAATTACCAAGTGTTCTTGGTGGGTTAGGTATTGCAATTATATCTACATCACAAGGAATTATGACTGACAAAAAAGCTAAAAAGCTTGGAGTTGGCGGAGAAGTAATGGCGTTTGTTTGGTAATAGTATAAAAAATATAATCTGAAAAGAACTTAAATGTTCTGAATTTTAAGATTGGAGGAAGAAAAATGTCAAGAATAGGTAAACAACCTGTTGCAATACCCGCTGGTGTTGAAGTTACATTAAGTCCTGTTAATGTGGTTAAAGTTAAAGGTCCTAATGGAGTTATGGAGGAGAAATTCAGTCCTAGCATAACAATTCAAATCGAAGACGGTCAAATTTTAGTGTCACGTAGTACAGATAATAAAAATGACAGAGCTTTACACGGGTTAACACGTGCCCTTATTAATAATATGGTTGACGGTGTTACAAAAGGTTTTGAAAAAACATTAGAAATAAATGGTGTAGGTTACAGAGCATCAAAATCCGGAAACGTTCTTGTTTTAAACGTAGGTTATTCACATCCTGTGAATATGACTGAACCAGAAGGAATTACAGTTGAAGTTCCTACTGCAAACAAGATTATTGTTAAAGGTGTTAATAAACAAGCAGTTGGCGAATTTGCCGCTAAGATTAGAATTCAAAGACCACCAGAGCCGTATAAAGGCAAGGGTATTAAGTACATCGATGAAGTAATCAGACGCAAAGAAGGCAAATCTGCTGGTAAGAAATAAGAGAGGAGTGAACACAAATGGTAAATAAAAAAGGAAAAAATGTTATTCGTTTAAGAAAACATACACGTGTAAGAAAAAAGATTAATGGCACCCCAGAGTGTCCAAGATTGAATGTTTACAGAAGTTTATCAAATATGTACGCTCAGATCATAGATGATACTACCGGCAGAACATTAGTTTCAGCTTCTACATTAGATGCTGCAATTAAATCGCAATTAGAATTTGGTGGAAATATTGAGGGCTCAAAAGCTGTTGGTAAGCTTATTGCTGAAAAAGCATTGAGTGCCGGAATTAAAAATGTTGTCTTTGACCGTGGCGGATATTTATATCATGGACGTGTTAAAGAATTAGCTGAAGCTGCTCGCGAAGCAGGCTTAAATTTCTAAGGTCATAGGAGGAAGACACAATGGATCATAACAATTCCGGCTCATCTGAATTTAAAGAAAAGCTTGTACACTTAGGTAAAGTAACCAAAGTTGTTAAAGGCGGACGTAATTTCAGATGGAGTGCACTTGTAGTAGTCGGTGACGAAAACGGTCATGTCGGCGCAGGACTCGGTAAAGCTGCCGAAGTTTCTGAAGCAATAAGAAAAGGTGTTGAAGACGCAAAGAAAAACCTTATGCCTGTAGCAATAATTGAAGGTACTATACCTCATGAAATTATTGGTAAATACGGAGCTGGTAAGGTTATAATGAAACCAGCTAAAAAAGGTACCGGTGTTATTGCCGGCGGACCTGTAAGAGCTGTATTAGAACTTGCTGGTATCACAGACATCAGAACAAAATCTTTAGGATGTGCTAATCCTACCAATGTTGTTCATGCAACCCTGGATGGTCTTTGCAATCTAAAAACAGTTGAGGACGTAGCAAAACTTCGTGGCAAAACTGTTGAAGAAATACTTGGATAGGAGGATATTACCGTGGCAAAATTGAAAATTACATTAACCAATAGCATTAACAACTCAAAGAAGAATCAAGTTTTGACTGTTAAAGCTTTAGGATTAAAAAAGATTCGCAGTACAGTCGAGCAAAATGATAATCCTCAAATCAGAGGCATGATTAAAGTGGTAAATCACCTTGTTAAAGTCGAGGAAATATAATTAATAGGAGGGATATCAATGAGACTTGATGAATTACGTCCGGTTGAAGGTTCTTCAAAGCCTGCTTACCGTAAAGGTAGAGGCGCTGGATCTGGTAACGGAAAAACGGGAGGTCATGGCCATAAAGGTCAGAATGCTCGTGCCGGTGGAGGTGTAAGACCGGGATTTGAGGGCGGACAAACTCCTTTGTATAGAAGAATACCAAAAAGAGGTTTCAATAAAAAGAGATTTGCAAATGTATACTGTGAAATAAATGTTTCTTCATTAAACGTTTTTGAAGATGGTGCAGTTGTCAATGCTGAAACTTTAGTTGAAGCAGGTCTTTTAAGAAAAACTCATGATGGATTAAGCGTTATGGGAAATGGTGAGCTTACAAAAAAACTTACCGTACAAGGAGTAAGATTTACAAAATCAGCAAAAGAAAAGATAGAAAGTTTGGGAGGAAAGGCAGAGGTGGTCTAAATGTTCACTGTTATAAAGAACGCTTGGAAAATTCCAGAACTTAGAAAAAAAATTCTAATGACTGTTTTCCTCATCGTTATCTTTAGAGTAGGATGTCATATAGTAGTTCCTTGTTTGACTGAAGATACTTTAAGTTCTCTTTCAAATAATGGTTTATTTAGCTTCATGAACATTTTGTCCGGCGATGCTTTTAAACAAGCTTCTTTATTCGCAATGGGTATTTCCCCATACATTAATGCATCAATTATAATGCAGTTATTAACAATTGCTATACCTGCACTTGAAAAGATGCAAAAAGAAGGCGATGAAGGAAGAAAAAAGATCACCAAAATCACAAAGTATGTAGCGGTTGGATTGGGATTACTTCAGGCTGTAATGTTATATGTTAACATACAAAACAGTGGATCATCAGTTATCAACTTGTTTGCAAAAAATGGAAGTTTTGATATTTTTTCAGCAATTCTAATGGTATTCTCATTTACAGCCGGTACTGCTATTGTAGTATGGCTTGGTGACAAAATTACCGAAACAGGCGTAGGAAATGGTATTTCAATGATAATCTTTGCGGGAATTGTTGCAGGTGCACCAGGTGCAGCTACAACACTCTTCAAATTGATTTCAACAAAAGAAACTCTTACTTTTGCCATTCCGGGAAGAATTGCTGTTGTTGTATGTATATTAGCAGTTTTCTTAGCTGTTATTGTAGCTACTGTTTGGATGGAAAGCGGAGAAAGACGCATTCCTGTTCAATATGCAAAAAGAGTAGTTGGCCGAAAAGTTTATGGTGGACAAAATACCCATATACCTCTTAAGGTTAATTCTTCGGGCGTTTTACCGATAATTTTTGCAATGTCAATGTTACAATTCCCTGCAACTATTGCGGCATTTATTAATTCAAATGGTGCTGCAGCTACCAAGTTATCTGATTTTTCAAAGACATGGTGGTATTTAATAATATATGCGGTTTTGATTGTTGCATTTACATTTTTCTACAACATGGTATATTTCAATCCTGTTGATATTGCAAATAATCTTAAGAATAACGGCGGTATTATACCGGGTCTTAGACAAGGTCGACCGACATCGGATTATATTGCTGCTGCATCAAGAAAAATTACATGGTTTGGTGCTTTCTTCCTAGCAATGTTAGCAGTAGTACCAAGTCTTATCCAAAAAATCTCAGGTTTAATTTCATCAAGCAGCGGTTTGGGAAATATTGATTTGTGGTTTGGCGGCACAACTGTTTTGATTCTTGTCGGTGTTGCACTAGAAACAGTAAGACAAATTGAATCTCAAATGTTGATGAGACATTATAAAGGATTCTTAGAATAAAAAATATTTACAATTACGATATGCACGCTGATGATAAGTCAGCGTGCGTATCGTTATATTTTTTAATTTAATAAGGAGGGAAATTGTTATGAATTTAATTTTTTTAGGAGCACCTGGAGCAGGTAAGGGTACACAATCTACAATTCTTTCAAAAAAATTAGTTATCCCACATATTTCCACCGGCGATATTTTTCGCGATCATATTAAAAAAGGTACAGATTTAGGAATATTAGCAGATTCGTATATATCAAAAGGACAACTTGTACCTGATGATATAACAATAAGTATTGTTAAAGATAGAATATCAAAGCCTGATTGTATAAACGGTTTTATTTTTGATGGATTTCCCAGGACAATGAATCAAGCTATTAAACTTGATGAATTATTGAAAGAGAATAATAAAAAAATAGATAAAATAATTAATATTATCGTAGATGAAAATAAATTAATATCGAGACTTTCCGGAAGAAGAGTATGTCCTAATTGTAATGGAACATATCATGTTGATTTTACTCCGCTTAAAGATAATAAATGTCTTAATTGCGGATCGGAATTAATTCAAAGAAAAGATGATGTTCCTGAAGTAATA
>Ga0209373_10004339_pt1 | contig 12287 bp, 11 predicted proteins | sample Higcelweek5metaG_FD_187173 | JGI IMG/M metagenome (GOLD analysis project Ga0209373, IMG submission 187173) | Freshwater pond sediment microbial communities from the University of Edinburgh, under environmental carbon perturbations - High... | ecosystem: Environmental > Aquatic > Freshwater >... | reverse complement strand
TTGTTACAATTCTCAAAAACTTAAAATTCACAAAATTTATGTGTTGCCTACCGAACAAGGCAAAGGCTTAGGCAAATTATTAATTTACAAAGCCATTGAAATTGCCACAGCACAAAACCAAAAAGCCATTTTTTTAAACGTAAACAAATACAACAAAGCCCGTTTTTTCTACGAAAAGTTAGGTTTTACAATCGTAAAAGACGAAGTAATCGAAATAGGAAATGGTTATGTAATGGATGATTATGTGATGGAAATAGCTGTTTAAAATGTTTATAAGATTACAGTTTTCCACATTTTGTTTTGAAAAGGGTTTTGTAAATTGCATGAAAGTAATGAAGGATTACTTAATTTTATTATTTGCACAACATTATAAAAAAACTACTTATGAACGATGGCTTTATTGAATCGATATTTGGAAAATCCCGCTTTGATATTAATATTGAAGACATAATTGAATTTTTTTCTGAACCACAAGAAGAATCTTCTATTTTGGAATTTAAAAGCGGAGATGTTGAGATTAACGATTTATTTAAAGAAGTAGCGGCATTTTTGAATACTGAAGGAGGTTTATTAATTGTTGGCGCACCGAGAGAGACAAATAAAATAGTTGGTAAGACAACAACAAAAGTATGTCAAGGAGATATAACTTATTCGAGTTTCAAAAATAAAGATTGGTTATATCAAAAACTTGCGTCCAATATTGTTCCTTCACCTGTAAATTTAAGAATTGAAGAATTTATTCTTGAAAAAGGGAATGTTTTTTTAATAGATATTCCACAAAGTAATACGCCACCTCATCAATCTGGAGCAGATGGTAAATATTATATTAGATTGGAAAGGGATGCTAAACCTGCTCCACACGGAATTATTCAAGCTCTTTTTAATAAAAGAAAATTACCTTTATTATCAGCAGATATTACAATTAATAAATTAGATGATTATAAAAGTGATATAGTTGTTAGTATTCGTAACCAATCAAATGTGCCTGCTGAAAAAGTTTCTTTTTTAGTTGATGTTTACAATATTAAATTTATTGAATCACTGCATAATTTTGAATTTATAAAAGATTCATTAGGTGATAAGTATTCTGTCTCAAATCATAGTAATCAAATTTTGGTTTCTGTTATAAATATTCCTATACGTTTTAAAGTTACCCATTTAAAAAAAGATTTTCTAATCTTTATAGGATATTGGTGTAGAGATTTAGATTTTGAATTTCAATATTTCACATTTTCACCAGAAAATGAAACAATGATTAATGGTTCGAGATTAGAAGGACCATTACTTTTAGACGAACTTAAAAGAATACAATTATAACGCTGAGGTTTTTGATGTCTTAACAAATTTTTTTACAAAGTGTTCAGATTTTTAAACAAAAAAGCACGAGAAATTTCCCGTGCTTTTTTAAATTATATGTTTTCTATCTATTCCTCTCCCCATAATTCCTTTTACCAGTAAACTTACTTTTATTACTTGGCAAACTCGCTTCTTCCGTTTTGCTGGAAGGTTCGATAAGTTTATTTAATTCGGCAACTTCAGCATCAGTTAAGTTTCGGTATTTGCCTTCGGCAACGTCTAATGAAATGTTGATAATTCGGGTACGTTTCAAAGCCGTTACTTCGTAATCTAAATATTCACACATTCTACGAATTTGTCTATTCAAACCTTGCGTTAAAATTATTCGGAAGACGAATTTGCTAATTTGTTCTACTTTACATTTTTTGGTAATCGTTTCCAAAATCGGAATTCCGTTCGCCATTCTATCAATAAATCGGTCGGTAATGGGTTTGTTTACGGTGACGATATATTCCTTTTCGTGGTTGTTTCTCGCGCGAAGAATTTTATTTACAATATCGCCATCATTCGTCATAAAAATCAAGCCTTCACTGGCTTTATCCAAACGTCCAATCGGAAAAATACGCTCAGGATAGTTGATGAAATCAATAATATTGTCTCTTACGTCTAGGTTGGTCGTACATTCAATTCCCGCAGGTTTGTTGAAGGCTAAATAAATTGGTTTTTCATTGCGTTCCTGAATCAATTTTCCGTTCACTCGCACTTCGTCACTTGGCGTCACTTTTGTGCCCATTTCCGGAACTTTTCCGTTAATAGTAACTCTTCCTTGCTCAATCAAACGATCAGCTTCTCTACGTGAACAAAAACCAGTTTCTGATAAAAACTTATTAATTCGGGTTGCATTTTCTTCCATGTAGCAAAGATAGGTTTTTTAGTGAAAAGCGAAAAGTGATTAGTGAATAGTAATTTGGGAATTATGAAAACTTTGCGTCTAAGCGTTTAAAAACAAAAAAAGCCCTTTTTAAAAAAGGACTTTCATTTATTATTGTGGAATCAATTAGATCGTAGCAAATAATTTCTCCATTTTTTCTTTTTCTTCGTCGGCTAATAAACCGTCTACTAAAATTCTTCCACTGTGCTCATCTGTAATAATTTTTTTGCGAGCTGCAATTTCCATTTGTGTTTGTGGTGGAATTGTAAAGAAAGAACCAGCAGAAGCGCCACGCTCAATAGAAACAACCGCTAAACCATTTCTAACACTCGTTCTAATTCTGTCGTAAGCAGCAATTAAACGCTCTTCTATTTGACCTCTTAATTCTGCTGATTTTGCAGTTAAAAAGTTTTCTTCTTTTTCAGTTTCAGCCATAATATCGCTTAATTCAGCTTTCTTATGTTTCAAATGTGTTTGTTTACCTTCTAATCTTTCTTTAGTTTGAGCAATAACTTCTTTTCTGTGCTCAATAGAAGCTTTCATTTCTTTAATGTGTTTTTCAGCCAATTGAATTTCCAATTCCTGAAACTCCACTTCTTTAGTTAAAGAGTTGAATTCTCTATTGTTACGAACGTTTTTTTGTTGCTCTAAATATTTTTTAATCGATTCTTTGTGTCCATCGATTGCGTTTTTCTTTTCTTTGATTTGGTCATCAATTGTTTCTAAATCACTTTTTAATTTGTCTAAACGAGTAGAAAGTCCTGCTACTTCATCTTCTAAATCATCTACTTCAAGAGGCAATTCACCTCTAACATTTCTGATTTCGTCTATTTTAGAATCAACTAATTGTAAAGCATAAAGGGCTCTTAACTTATCTTCTACGCTTATCTCTTTGATGGTTGCCATATTTAAAAGTACTTAACTGGATTTGTATTTTCTTCTGATAAAATAATTCCGCATTGCAGCGAATTTGGTGCAAAATTAGTGATTTTTTCTTTAAGAAAATCAACTATATAATTTTTTGTAAATCTTTCGCTCTCAAAATGTCCAATATCAGCCAAAAGTAATTGATTTTCAGCTTCATAGAATTGGTGATATTTTAAGTCGGCCGTGAGATAAGCATCTGCGCCTGAGGAAATTGCATTTTTTATTGCAAAACTACCGCTTCCACCTAAAACTGCTACTTTTTTTATTGATTTTCCTGTGAAAGCCGAATGTCTAATACCTCCACATTGTAATTTGTCTTTTACCAATTGTAAAAATTCGGTTTCAGAAAGCGGATTTTCGAATTCTCCAACGCGTCCCAAACCAATATTTTGATGTTTGTTTTCCAATTGATAAATTTCGTAAGCTACTTCTTCGTACACATGATTTTTGAATAAAGCTTTCAAGATTTTACCTTGCAAATGTTTTTCAAAAGTCAGCTCGATTTTAATTTCTTCGTTTTCTACAAATTCAAAACGCTCTCCAATTTCCGGATTCGAATTTTCATTTCCCATATAAGTTCCAATTCCTTTCGAATTAAAACTACAATCTTCATAATTTCCAATAGTTCCAGCGCCAGCATCAAATAACGCATTTCGCAATTTTTCAACATTTTCTGGAATGGTAAATGTGATTAATTTTTGAATGTAGTTTTCTTTCGGAATCAAAACTTTTGAATGTTTCAAGCCTAATGCATCACAGAAAATTTTATTTACACCATTTTGATGATTGTCTAGTGCGGTATGAACTGCATAAATAGCAATATCGTTTTTAATTGCTTTCAAAATTGCGCGTTCTACATAATTCTTGCCTGTAATTTTTTTAATGCCCGAAAACAAAATAGGGTGGAAGCAAACTACCAAATTGCATTTTTTTGTAATCGCTTCATCAATCACCGATTCCAATGCATCATGACAAACTAAAACGCCATCAATTTCCTGATTCGGGTTTCCAACCAAAAGCCCAACATTATCAAAATCTTCGGCGTAACCTAGTGGTGCCATTTCTTCAAGAATAGAAAGTATATCGGAAAGTTTCATGATGTTTGATTTTACTAAATGATTACACAAATTAACGAAATACCAGTTAGAAATGAAATGATAAATAGCATAAACTTTAATATGATGATAATTTATTATACTTTCGTAATATGATTTTGTTACGAAAAATACTTTTCCCTTTGGCCTTTTTGTATTGGCTCATTACGTTTATCCGAAATTGGCTTTACGACAAAGGCATTTTCAAGAGTTCTTCTTTTAATATTCCAATTATTGCTGTTGGAAATCTTAGTGTTGGCGGAACAGGAAAAACCCCACAAATTGAATATTTAATTCGATTGCTTTCTGATAAATATAAAGTGGCTGTTTTGAGTCGCGGTTACAAGCGTACGACCGAAGGTTTTATTTTGGCGGATGAAAAAGCTACTGCGAGTTCTATTGGTGATGAACCATTTCAGTTTTATTCGAAATTTTCAAATATTCAAGTAGCGGTTGATGCCAATCGTAAAAACGGAATTGAAAATTTATTACAACTTTCAAACAAGCCTGATGTTATTTTATTGGACGACGCTTTTCAGCACAGAAAAGTAAAAGCAGGGTTTTACATTTTGCTTACGGCGTTTGACGATTTGTTTTGCGATGATTATATTTTGCCTTTCGGGAATTTACGCGAACCGTCTTCAGGGAAAAAACGTGCCGATATGATAATTGTCACAAAATGTCCGAATGATTTATCCGAACTTGCGCAGCAGAAAATCAGAGAAAAGTTAAAGGTAAAGCAACCAGTTTCCTTCACTACAATTCAGTACGATGATTATGTTTTTGGAAATGAAAGTAAATTGTTGGTTTCTGAAATTCAATCCGAAACTAAAGTGTTGGTAGCTGGAATTGCAAAACCTAAATTGTTTTTCGATTTTCTTAAAAATGAAACTGATGAAGCTTTGGTATTTCCAGATCATCATCATTTTTCAAAACAAGATTGTGAGCAAATTTTGGCAAAAGCCAATAGAAGAAAAATAATTACAACAGAAAAAGATTTTGTTCGTTTAAACGGATTATTACCTAAAGAGCAATTTTTCTATTTGTCAATAAAATCTACTTTTTTAAATAAAAACATTGATAAAACGATAGAAGATTATGTGGGACAAAGTACAAGAAACAGTTAGTTTCATTAAAAATAAAACCAATTTTACTCCAGAATATGGTGTGATTTTAGGTTCAGGATTAGGCGGTTTTACAGAAGATATTGCAATCGAACATACGTTACCTTATACGGAAATTCCAAATTTTCCAGTTTCAACGGTTCAAGGTCATAAAGGTGCTTTGGTTTTTGGAACGATTCAAGGAAAAAAAGTGGTGGCAATGCAAGGTCGTTTTCATTTTTATGAAGGTTACGATATGAAACAAGTAACTTTTCCAGTGCGTGTAATGAAATATTTAGGTGTTGAAAAATTAATTGTATCCAATGCTTCGGGTGGTGTTAATCCTTCTTATAAAGTAGGTGATGTTGCTGTTATTACAGATCATATCAACATGATGCCCGAACATCCATTACGTGGTCATAACGATGAGCGTTTTGGACCAAGATTTGTCAACATGAGCGAACCGTATTCAAAATCAATGAATTCAAAAGCATTTGAATTAGCTAAAGAATTAAGTATCGATTTGAAAAAAGGAATTTATTTAGGGTTACAAGGGCCAACATTTGAAACCCTTGCTGAATATAAAATGGTAAAAGCCTTAGGTGCTGATTGCGTAGGAATGTCAACCGTTCCAGAAGTAATTGTAGCACGTCATATGAATATGGAATGCTTTGGTGTTTCAGTAATTACCGATATGGGTGATGAAGAAAATATTGAAGAAGTAAACCATGAAGAAGTGTTACAAGCGGCACAAAAAGCAGAGCCTCATGTAAGAAACTTAATTAAGAATTTGATTGCTCAGTATTAGTTAGATAAGCGGTTACTACACTATAAAAATGCTCTGGTTCAAAAGGTTTGGTGATTACTTCATTCATGCCGTAGGACAAGAGCATTTCTTTATTTTCATTTAAAGAAATAGCCGTTAATGCAATAATTGGAGTTGTTGTATCAAATTTTCTAATTTCGGTTGTGGCTTCAGTTCCGTTGATTCCAGGTAAATGAACATCCATTAAAATTAGGTCATAATGGTTAGTTTTTGCGTTTTCAATCGCATCTTCACCATTGTCTATGATAACACATGAAATACCTTTCTTTTCAAGCATTTTTTGGGTAATCATTTGATTGATTTTGTTGTCTTCAACCAATAGAATATTTTTCTTATTTAAGTATTCAATTTTCTGATTTATCTCTTTTTTAACTTCGTCTTTTGCAGCTTTTTCAAATTCTAGTTCAAAAGAAAAAGTACTTCCTTTTCCGCTTTCACTTTTTAAATGAATGGTGCTTCCCATCAGTTCTAGAATTTTCTTAACAATAGAAAGCCCTAAACCTGTTCCTCCATACGTTCGATTAATTTCAACTGAACCTTGGCTAAAACTATCAAAAATAGTTTCTTGTTTGTCGATTGGAATTCCAATTCCGTTATCTTTTACTTCAAAGTATAATTTGATTTCATTGTTCGATTCATTGATTTTTTTAACGGTGCACCAAACATCTCCATTTTTACTGAACTTTATTGCATTATTCAATAAATTGATGATAATTTGCGACAATTTTGTAGGATCGCCTTTTAAGTTAGAAGTTATCGTTTCATCAATATATAAATGGCAATTGATGTTATTTTCGTTGATAAATTCTTTGAATGATATAGTGATGTTTTCGATAAGCTCTTTTAAATCAAAGCTAATTTTCTCAACAGTTACTTTGTCAGATTCTAAACGATTAATTTCTAAAATATCATTGATAAAATTCAATAAGTAGTTTCCAGAAAACTCTAATGACTTCAGGTAATTTAGTTGACTTGCTTTTGGTTTTTCTTGTAATAAAAGATAGGTTATTCCGTTAATTGCATTTAATGGTGTTCGTAATTCATGACTTACTGTTGATAGGAAATCTGCTCTTGCTTTTGAAGCTAATTCTGCTCTTTCTTTTTCGGCAATTAATTCTTTGTTTTTTTCTTTTAATAGTTTATTCGTGCTAATTCTAATTTTATTGTTTTTGTATAGCGATAAACTCAAAAGCGATAAAATCGAAATCAAAGCAATACTCAAAATACTAATTAACTTAGAAAAACGTAATGTTTTTTGCTGACTTTTCTTTTCTTTATCTAATTGTTCGATCGTTTTTAACTGTTCATCAAATTGAATTTTATCAATCATATTTTCCGAATCAAAACTTAGAAAATGTTTTGAAATTGAGTCGGTTAAATCGGCATATTTTTTTAGATAAAAGTATGATTTTTCCTTGTTGTGGCTTCTTTCGTAGGCAATACTTAATTGTTTTAGAATTTTTTTTGAAGCTTCAAAATCACTTTTATTTGTTTGATTTGCAACGTTTGCCAAATCATAATAACTAATTGCTTTTGCATACTTTTTCTGTGCCATTTCAATTTCTCCCAATTGAAAATAAGCTTCAGATTTTGTACTAAGAAAAGCATCGTCATCTAAATTTTTAATTACAGATAAAAGAATTGTAGTTGCTTCTGGATAATCCTTTTTTTCTTTTTTGATTATTCCTTTCTGTAAGTTTATCAATTCAATTGCTTCAAAAAAGTTTAGTTTTTCATATAATGAAGCTGCTTTTTCAAAGTAAATTTCGGCAACTTTAATATTGTCTTTTTTTAGATAGCATTTACCAAGGCCATAATAAGAAAGCGCTAAATTTGTTTTAGGCTCTTTTGTGTCAAATGTATTTACTGCTCTAATGAAGTAATCAATTGCTAAATTGTTTTTTTCTAAATCATAATAAATGTTTCCCAATTGCAAGTATGAATCGGCTAATTTATCGTTTAGGTTATTAGATTTTGCGTATGTAATTGCTTTTTCTGTAAACTCAATTGCTCTTTTGTAAGATTTTTTATCTTCTTTATTAAAAAGGCCAATTTCTAAATAATAGTCAGTACTATCGCTAATTTTTGCAACATCTTTATATACAGATTGTGTGTAACTTGAAAAAGTTACAAATAGTAAAAATATTACAAATTGCTTTGTCAATTTAAGTCAAGATTACTTTTTAACCCTGCAATTTAAGTTTTTTACAGATAAAAAAAAACTTTATTTTTTAGAAACGAATGTAATTAAATCAATTAATCGAGAAGAATAGCCAATTTCATTGTCATACCAACCCACAATTTTAACCATTTTGTCGATAACAGATGTTAATTGCGCATCAAACAAGCAAGAATTTTGATTTCCAATAATATCCACCGAAACAATAGGGTCTTCGGTGTAATCTAAAATGCTTTTGAAATTAGTTTCTGCAGCTTTTTTAAACGCTTGATTAATTTCTTCAATGGAAACTTGTCTTTTGACATTGAAAGTAATATCAGTCAACGAACCATCTGGAACAGGAACGCGAATACCACAACCACCAATTTTCCCTTCTAATTCTGGAAATATTTTTGTCAATGCTTTTGCAGCTCCAGTTGTTGTTGGAACAATAGATTGCGCTGCACCACGAGCTCTTCGTAAATCTTTATGTGGTTGATCGTGTAAACTTTGGTCGGTAGTGTAGGAGTGAACGGTGGTGATGTAGGCTTGCTCAATTTCGCACAATTCTTGAATGATTTTAATCATCGGAGCTGCATTATTGGTTGTGCAACTTGCGTTTGAAATGATGGTTTCGCTTCCGTCTAAAATGTGCTCGTTTACACCTAAAACAACAGTTTTTATTTCATCAACTTCAGATGGTGCCGAAAGAATTACCTTTTTCGCTCCAGCTAAAATATGTTGGTTAATTTCTTCAAATGTTTTGAATTTTCCAGTCGATTCAATAACAATATCTACGTTTGCCGATTTCCAATCTAAATTTTTGATTTCTTTTTCGTGAAAAAACAAAAACGATTTGTCGTCAATACTAATTGAATTATCAGAAAACGAAACGTTTTGCTTTAAAACCCCGTGAATGCTATCGTATTTTACCAAATGCGCCATTGTTTTGTTATCGGCAATGTCGTTGATGGCAACTACTTCAATAGTAGGATGATTTAAAAGCAATCGGAACAAATTTCGTCCAATTCTTCCAAAACCATTAATAGCAATTTTTATTTTTGTTTCAGGTTTCAAGTTTTATTTGTTTCAGGTTTTTATTTGGAATTCAATTTGCTATTCACTAATTACTTATCACTTATCACTAAAATTAATGAATATGTTTCTCCGCATGATAAGACGAACGCACTAAAGCACCACTTTCCACATGTCTAAAACCTAATTCTTTTCCAATTTGTTCGTATTTCGCGAATTGTTCTGGCGTGATGTATTCTTTAACGGGTAAATGTTTTTTACTTGGTTGTAAGTACTGACCAATCGTAACAATATCCACTTTTGCATCAGCTAAATCATGTAAAACCTGAATCACTTCTTCTTCCGTTTCACCCAAACCTAACATGATGCCCGATTTAGTTCTTTTGATGCCTTGCTCTTTCAAATAACGCAACACTTCCAAACTTTTCTCATATTTCGCTTGGATACGAACTTCACGCGTCAAACGTTTTACGGTTTCCATATTGTGCGAAACTACTTCTGGAGCTACTTCGATAATTCGGTCTAAATTTCTCGTGTTACCTTGAAAATCTGGAATTAAGGTTTCTAAAGTTGTATTTGGATTCATTCGGCGAATGGCTTTCACGGTTTCTGCCCAAATAATAGAACCCATATCTTTTAAATCATCACGGTCAACGCTGGTAATTACGGCATGTTTGATGTTCATAATTTTGATAGAACGCGCTACTTTTTCAGGTTCGTCCCAATCCACAGTTTCAGGACGACCTGTTTTTACACCACAAAAGCCGCACGAACGCGTGCAAATATTTCCTAAAATCATGAAAGTTGCCGTTCCTTCACCCCAACATTCGCCCATATTAGGACAACTTCCCGAAGTACAAATCGTATTCAGTTTGTATTTGTCTACTAAACCTCTAAGTTCGGTGTAGTTTTTACCTGTTGGTAATTTTACGCGCAACCATTTTGGTTTGGGTTCTCTCGGTGGAAAAACATTATCAATAGCCGTGTTCATAATCAAAATTTTGATGGGCAAAGATACGATATGAAATTTAGAATTTAGAAGTAAGAATTTAGAAAATGAGAAAACTTTAGGAAAGTTTTAGGAAATGTTTTTGGGCGTTACCACAAGGGTCAGGCTATCCGCACTCGCTTTTTATAAAAAACTTTTATTAGTTTTTTATAAAAGAGCTCAAACAAATGCTCCTATCCTTAACGCAAATGGTTTTCAGTTGGGTTATTTCCTTATGATTTTTTAATCAACAATATTTTTTTCTGTTATTTTTTTAATCTTCCAATCTTTGTATTCAATATTTTCTAATCCAATTGATTTTCTGATAGAATCTATTTTTTTTGGATTAATAAGAACCAATTCCAAGCTTTTTTTTCTGTCTCGTAATTCTCCGTACAATACTTTTCCATCATGTTCTCCCGATACATATAAATATTTATCGTAAACAACCGCAAAATCTTCGGGTTCACATTCTCCCTTTTTTACAGATTCTAACAATAAATCTAAAATATATTCTTCCCTAGCTTCTTTAGTAGCATGTAAAAAAAGTATATCTACATTGGCACTTTTATCATTAAAAAATCTTGGTCCAATTTTTTTGGTACTGGGATAACCGTATTTTTCAATTAACAATTTAATGTTTTCAGCGTTCTCTTTATCAACTTTTTTCCATTCTTCATTGTCTCTAGGTACAGCTAATCTTACTCTTTGATCGTTTTCAATCATTTTTTCGATAGCATATCTGTATTCCAGATTTAAATTTTTAACATATGTTTTATAGAAACCATCTAAATCTTGTTTGGTGAACTTTGCTTTACTTAATGCAATTTTTGTTAATGAGTCGTTTACACAATATTCAATATCTAATCCATAATCCTGAACTGCTTTTTTTAGTACTAAATCAATATCTTCAAAATCATTTAAAACTAATTTATTTCTTAAATAAGTAAAATATTCGTTGTAAAAACTTAATTTTAAAGGTTCATATCTTTTAAATAAACTATCTAAAATTTCGTTAGAACGTTTATACTCACCTACAAGGTTTAAACTATCAGCTTCATAAACTTTTAAGTAATAAGGGATGTAATTTGCGTTTTTATCACCAATTCTTGTATAATTACTTTTACATGAATACAATGAAAGTGTAAAAATTATGGTAAAGAAAAATATATTTTTCATTTTAAATGTTTAAGATTCTCAAATATATTATTTCTTTTTGTTGTAGCTAAATACTTAAATAAATATTTAGGAAAGTTTTAGGAAGTATCAAGTTGTATTACTTCCCCGAAATAATCTCCGCCAATAATTTCTTAGCTCTAAGCAGTTTGATTTTGATGTTATTTAGCGGTTCATCAATTTGTTCTGCCATTTCTTGATAGGTCATTTCTTGAAAATAACGCATTTGAATGACTTCTTGATAAGCAGGTTTCAATTGTTTGATATATTGAAGTAATTGTGCTAAATTTTGCTCGATAATCAATTCGTCTTCAGCAGAATTGGAATCATCGGCAACGCTGTAGGCTTGATGATCTTCTTCGTCATTCATTTCAATAAATAAAGACGATTTCTTTTTGCGAAGCATATCAATATGAACATTTTTTGCAATCGCAATCAACCAAGTGTTAAAACCATATTCAGGATTGTAAGTCGCGATTTTATCAAACGCTTTTGCGAAAGTTTCAATCGCAATGTCTTCAGTATCGGTTTCGTTTTCGGTGCGTTTTAGCATGAATCCGTACACTTCATTCCAGAAAAAATCCAATAAAAATGTGAAAGCAACTTGGTCTCCCTTTTTTGCTTTTTCAATGTTTTCTTGAATAATGACTGAATTTACTTCCAATGTACAGGTTTTGAGATGAGGTTTCTAAAAAATACGCTCAGTTGCGTAAAGATAAGCACAATTTCGATAATTGGGTACCAATACATCAC
>Ga0209373_10004338_pt1 | contig 12291 bp, 11 predicted proteins | sample Higcelweek5metaG_FD_187173 | JGI IMG/M metagenome (GOLD analysis project Ga0209373, IMG submission 187173) | Freshwater pond sediment microbial communities from the University of Edinburgh, under environmental carbon perturbations - High... | ecosystem: Environmental > Aquatic > Freshwater >... | reverse complement strand
CATCATGATCTGGGACCTTGTGGGCGCTCCGCCGACGTCCATGAAGTGGAAGCTGGAAAAGGGCATGCTGATCCTCGACGACAAGATCCGGCTGAAGAAGGCCAAGTAGCCCCCCACGGGGGTCGACAACGGTCCGGCAAGCGGCAGGCGGGAAGCAGCAACGGCGCGTCCTTGCTGCTCGGGGCAGCCAAAAGAAAAGCCCCCTGTGAGGGGGGCTGGATGAGCTGAAACCGTCTACCTCCGAGACCCGCTGCGGTGGCGTCCGTCGCTGTCGTCGTCGCCTTTGCTGTCCGCACTTTGCGCATCGTCTTTCTTGGCATCGTCCTTCTTGCCATCGTCTTTCTTGTGCTCGTCTGTCTTGCGGTCGTATTTCTTGGGCGCAGCTTTCGCCTGATCAGCTTTCCTTAATTCCTCGCTCTGGCGCTCATCTCTTTTTGCCTTTTCGCCGCCGTGCTCGTCCTGCTTGTCGTCTTCCCTCTTGCGCTCAGGCCTCATGCTTGCGCCCTTGGCGCGCTCTTCGCGCGCGCGCATTTCCTTGGCCTGGCGCATCTTGGCCTCATTGCTTTCATGCTCTTTCTTCTCGCGCTCGCCCTTGAGATGTTCTTCGCGCATCTGCTGTTCGCTCTTGGAGGCTTTGTCCAGGCGCTCTTTCCACGCGCGTTCTTCGCGCTCGCGCTCTTGCCTCATGCGTTCATGCTGTTCACGTTCTCTGCGCATCTGCGCCGCGCTCATGCGCTCTTGCTTCATGCGTTCCTGCCACGCGCGCTCTTCACGCTCGTGCTCGTCCCTCATGCGCTCGTAGCGCTCGCGTTCCTCTCTTCTGGCCTCTTCGCGCTTGCGCTCTTCCCGCCGGTACCGGTCATTCTCATGGTCATAATGGTCGACCGGGGCCGGAGGGATGCACGCAGTCAGAGACAGGCCCAGAGCCAAAAGCAGCACAATCTTTCGCATGTAATTTCCTATTGTTGCATATATTTCAAGGTTGTTGCCCGTTCGACAAAGACAAGGCGCGCAGGACTGCCACGTTGCCGATCGTGTACGGTCAGCTCATCACCCGCAGCAGTTCGCCTCGAATATCGGGGAAACACCGTCATGGCAATAAAATACTAAATTCACTGACGTTTGATGTTGGCAATTCTCACGCCGAGTCACGGGGCAAAGACCATCATTTCGCCCCGCTTGACGTTACTGCGGTGGACGGTCCCCCACCTTCCCGGTGGCCTTGGCGGCCATGCGGCCCCGGCTATTTTCCGAGGCAGAACTTCGAGAAGATGTCTTCCAGCACCCCGTCCGGCGTGATCTCGCCGGTGAGTTCGGACAGCAGGCGGCAGGCCGCCTCCAGGCGCACGCCCAGGATGTCGTAGGGCAGTCCGGCCCCGGCGTCGTCGGCCAGGGCGACAAGTTCCGTTTGGGCCTGGCGCAGTACAGCGGCCTGGCGCGCGTTGGGCGCGACCTCGTCCACGTCCGGCTCGGCGCAGGCGCCCAGCAGGCGTTCACGCAGGCGCGCGCACAGCTCCTCCAGCCCCTGGCCGGTCCTGGCCGACACGGCCACGCACTCCAGCCCCAGGCCGCGCGCAACGCCCAGCGTCTCGGCCGTGAATTCCCGGCTGGCGGCGAGGTCGGACTTGTTGAGCAGCACCAGGGTGCGCGTGGGCAAAAGCCCGGCAAGGGCGGCGCGGTCGACGCAGTGCAGGGGCGTGGAGGCGTCGAGCACGTAGAGCACGGCCTCGGCCCGGCCCATGAACTCGCGGCTCAGGTCCTGGCCCTCGCTTTCCACCGGGTCTATGGGCTCCCCCCCCGGCCCGGCAGGCCCGCGCAGGCCTGCGGTGTCCACCAGGCGCACCAACAGGCCCGAGAGGTCCAGCTGCTCCTCCAGATAGTCGCGCGTGGTGCCCGGCGTGGCGGAGACCAGCGCCCGCCTGCGGCCCACCAGCGCGTTCAGCAGGCTGGACTTGCCCGCGTTGACCCGGCCCGCCAGCACGGCCAGCACGCCCTCGCGCCAGGCCCGCGCCCGCTCGACCCCGGCCAACAGGCGCTCCACGTCCCCGGCGGCGGAGAGCGCCTCCTGGCGCAACTGCGGCAGGGGCAGGCACTCCACGTCCTCGTCCGGGAAATCCACGGCCAGGCAGAGCCGCGCGCGCAGGGACTCCAGCACCTCGCGCAGGGCGGCGATGCGCCGCGAGAGCGCGCCGGAGAGCTTCAGCTGGGCCAGGTGCAGGGCCGCGCGGGTGGGCGCGGCGATCATCTCGGCCACGGCCTCGGCCTGGGTCAGGTCGAGCCTGCCGTTCAAAAAGGCGCGCAAGGTGAACTCGCCGGGGGTGGCCAGCCGCGCCCCGCGCGCCAGCAGCTCCTCCAGCACGGCGCGCAGCACGGCCGGGCCGCCGTGGCAGAAGAACTCCACCACGTCTTCGCCGGTGAAGGACCCGGGGCCGGGCATAGAGGCGGCGAGCACCTCGTCCAGCACGCGGCCTGCGGCGTCCACCAGGCTGCCGTGGTGCAGCTGGCGGGGCCTGAGGCCGCTGAAGCCGGGATGCGGCGAGCGGAACAGGCCGTGGGCCAGGGCCTGGGCCTGGGGCCCGCTCAGGCGCACGATGCCCACCGCGCCGGGGCCTGCGGCCGTGGCGATGGCGGTGATGGTATCACGGGGGATGTCGGCGGCGCCAGGGGCGGTGCTGCTCACGCGGGCCTCCAAAGACAACGCCGGGGCGGGAACGCGAACGTCCCTGCCCCGGCGGCGGTGTCGGGTCTCTGGCCGGGGCTATTCCGCGGCGGGTTCGCCCAGGTCCTTGTAGACCTGGTCCAGCTTTTCCTGCTGGCTCAACTGCTGTGACTGGCCCGGCTGTTCAGGCTGGCCCAGGTGGTCGTTGTTGTCCACCGGCGCGTCCTCAAGGTATTCGCCGTCCTTGCCCTTGCGCTTGGTCATGATGAGCACGCGCTTCATGGAGCCCTCGCCCTTGCTGCGGGTGAAGACGTGCTCGTCCTCCTGCAGGGTCAGGTGCACCACGCGGCGGTGGTACGAGCTCATGGGCCGGGTGCTCTGGGTGCGGCCGGTGCTCATGGCCTTGTCGGCCAGGTGCCGGGCGATCTGGCGCAGGCGCTCGTCCTGGTTCTCGCGGTAATCCCCGGCGTCGATCTGCACACGCACGGAGGCGTCCATGCGTTTGCTGACCAGCCGGTTCACCAGGTACTGGATGCTGGCCAGGGTCTGGCCCTCGCGGCCGATGAGCAGGCCGGAATTCTCGGGGTCCTCGATGCGCACGCTGACGCGGTCGCTCTGCAGGGTCACGGTGACCTGGGCGTTCTCCACCAGAGGCCGAAGCAGCGTCCGGGTCACCTCAAGGGCGACCTGCTCAAGCAAGGCCTGGTCCAGATGCCCGATGCCCTGGGGCGCGCCGTTCTCATCCTCGGAGCCGAAGTCGCTCGGCTGGGCGTCGCGGCGCGGAGGCCGGGCCTCGCCGGAGTCGCGGCGGGGGCGGTCATTGTCACGGTCGCGGCCACGGCCACGGCCACGGCCGGAGTCGGAGCGGCCTTCGCCGGAACGGCTGGGGGCGCGGCCCGGATCGCGGTTGCCGTCACGGTCGGGCGGCAGGGGGCGCACCTCGGGGATGCGGTTGCCGTTGGGCTCGGGCCGGTCCTCGGGCGGACGGTTGCCGTCGCGCTCGGGCTGGCGGTCGCCCCGTTCAGGCTGGCGGTCGGGCTGGCGGTCGCCCCGGCCACGGCCACGGCCACGGCGGCCGCGTTCGCTGCGGCGGGCCTCCTGGCCTTCACCGGCCTCGGCGGCAGGCTGGCCCTGCTGGCCGGGCTCGGCCTGCGCCGGGGCGGGTCTGGCTTCCGGCTCGCGGCGCGGGCGGTCTTCCTGGCGCGGACGTTCTTCCTGGCGGGGGCGCTCTTCGCGGCGGGGCCTTTCGGCCTGGCGCTCGGGCTTGGCCTCCACGGGCTGGTCTTCCACCAGGGCCTTGAAGCTGCCGCGCGGCTTGGCGCGCACGGCGGCCTTCTTGACGCCCACCAGGCCGAAGATGCCCGAGGAGCCGCCGGAGAGGATCTCGATCTCCAGCTTGTCGCGTTTCAGATCATAATGCTTGCATGCGGCCTCAATGGCCTCGTCCAGGTTCTTGCCCTGGAATTCTTTGGCGTCGCTCACAGTTGTCCTCCCAGCAGGTCGTTCTTGGCCGCCATGTTAGGCCTTCCGCATCATCCACCACTGCTGGCCGATGGAGAGGACGTTGTTCACCAGCCAGTAGACGACGAGGCCCGCCGGGAAGTTCAGGAACATGAAGGTGAAGACCACGGGCATGAGCAGCATGATCTTGGCCTGCATGTTGTCGCCGCCGGTGGGCGTCATCTTCTGCTGGACGAACATGGTGGCCCCCATGATCAGGGGGGTGACATAATAGGGGTCCTTCACCGACAGGTCGGCCAGCCAGACAAGGTTCGTGAACGGCACATGGGTGATGAACGCGGCGTGCCGCAGTTCGATGGAGCCGAGCAGGGCCTTGTACAGACCGAAAAACACGGGAATCTGCACGACCATGGGCAGGCAGCCCCCGGCCGGGTTCACCTTGTACGTCTTGTAGAGCGCCATGACTTCCTGGTTCAGGCGCTCCTTGTCGTCGGCGTACTTCTCGCGCAGCTTGGTCAGCATGGGCTGCAGGCGCTTCATCTGGTCCATGGACTTGTAGCTCTTCTGCGACAGGGGCCAGAAGATGAGCTTGATGAGCACGGTCAACAGGACGATGGCCACGCCGTAGTTGTGCACGTACTTGTAGAACCAGTTCAGCAGCTTGAGCAGCGGCACGGCGATGATGTGGAACCAGCCGAAGTCCACGGCGTCGGACAGCTTGTTCGGCATGTCGGCCAGGATGGCGCGGTCCGCCGGGCCCACGTAGTAGGAGCACTTGAGGGTCTGGGTCTGGCCCGGGGCGATGCTGGTCGGCTGGGCCACAGCCATGTTGAAGACCTCGGACTTGTACCGCCCGCTCAGGTGGGATTCGCCGGAGCCGGGCAGGATGGCGAAGAGGAAATAGTTGCTCTCGATGGCGCCCCAGTTGACCGCGCCCTTGGCCTTGGAGTCGATGCCCTCCTTCTCCAGGTCGCCTAGGCTGGTCACTTCCTCGAACCCGGTCTTGGCCGCGCCGTAGGCGATGCGCGTGGGGTTGTACTTGTCGTCGCCGCTGGCCGAGAGGGTCTCGGAGGCGGCGGTGAAGGCCACGAACCCGGTGACCACGGCATTGCCGGGGTTGGTCACCAGCAGCTCTTCGGTGATCAGGTAGGAGTCGGCGCTCAGGGTCAGGCGGCGCTCCAGGCGCAGCCCGCCGACCTCGCCGGTGAAGGTCAGGGTCTTCTTCTGCCCGGCCGCAAGCTCCGTGTCCTGCCCGTCGGAGACCCAGTTGGGGCTGTTCCAGGTGTGGATCTCCTGGCCAGCGGGCCGCAGCACCACGCCCAGGGCCGAGCGGTCGCGGGCCTTGTCGCCGATCATGTCGATGGCCGGGGACTGGGGGTCGATGGTCTGGTGGTACTTGAGGAGGTCGAAGCGTTCCAGCACGCCGCCCTGGCTGCTGAAGCGGGCGAAGAACAGCGGGGTCTTGACGGAAATTTTGCGCGCCTTGCTGGCGGACGGGACGGACTCGGCGGCCAGGGCGGCCGGGCTCAGGGCGCCGGCGTCGGGCTGGGCCTTGGCCTCGGTCTGGTTCGCGGCGGAAGGCGGGGCCACGGGCTGCTCCACGGGGGGAAAGAGGTAGCTCCAGCCGAAAAGGACAATGAGCGAAAGGGACAAGGCGATGATCAGGCGTTTGGTATCCATGGTGTCATCTCGCGTGGGGGTCGGGGATGTTGTGGACGATGTGCGGAGGCACGGGATCATACCCGCACCGGCACAGGGGCTGGCAACGCAAGAGGCGCGCCGCCGCCAGCAGGCCGCCCTTGACCGAGCCGTGCGTCAGCACGGCCTGCCGGGCGTATTCGGAGCAGGAGGGCTCAAAGCGGCAGGAGCCCGCGAACAGGGGAGAGAGCAGCCGCTGGTACAGCCAGATGAGCGCCAGCAAGACGGATCGCGCCGGATCGCGCAAAAATGAGCGCAGGTCTTTGCGCATCAGGGCCTCTCGTGGTGCGCCGCCGCCGGGGCCTCCCGCAGCACGCGGGAGAGCACGGGGGGGAACTCCTGTTCCACCAGGGCCAGATCGACGGCCTTCGGGTCCAGATTACGTTTCGGGACAACGACGATGTCAAGAGGCCTGTCGATATCTTCCTGGTGCAGCCTGAAAAACTCGCGCAACACGCGACGAATGCGGTTGCGCCGTACCGCCCGCCCCACCTTCCGGCTCACGGTGAGCCCGAGCCTCAAGCCCTCGCCCGCGTCGGCGCGGGACAGAACGAAGAGGACGAAATGCCGGGTGTAGAACTTCCGGCCCTGCTCGTAGCAGGCCGTAAACCGGGAGCTGGCGAGCAGGCGGCGGCTTCTTGGCCAGCTTAGAGGGCTAATCTCTTGCGCCCTTTCTGACGGCGACGGCGAATCATCGCCTGGCCGCCCTTGGTGCGGGAGCGGACGAGGAAGCCGTGGGTGCGCTTCCTTCTGATCTTGCTGGGCTGGTAGGTACGCTTGCTCATATGGTTTCTCCTGGGAGTGTCGGTCTTTTTTTTCCGCCAACGCGGAACCAAGCCCTATAGCCGGGTCAACGGCAGTCGTCAAGCCCCCGGCGGTCAGCCCGGTTCAGGTGGCGGCACGAGATGTCCCTTTTCGCCGCCGTTTGGTTCTGTTACCCTCTAACGCATGACGAAGCAAGCCTTCCTTTCGGCCCACCGCAGCTATCGCGAGGCCATCACCCCGCAGCAGGGCGAGGTGACTTTCCAGGTGGTGGTGGAGCAGACCGACCTCTTCGTCACCGCCGAGCGCGACCTCTCCGGGCCCATGCTCGACCTGGTGCACGGCCTGCGCGGCGAACTCAAGAGCTTCATGCTGCTGACCCCGGGCTTTCGCGAGAGCCTGCGCCCGGTGCCCGCGCCGGACACGGCCCCGAGGATCGCGCGGGAGATGGCGCGCGCCGCCGAACTGGTCAACGTCGGCCCCATGGCCGCCGTGGCCGGAACCTTCGCCCAGCTGGTGGCCGACCACTTCGCCAAGGAAAGCCCCAACATCATCGTGGAAAACGGCGGCGACATCACCATCCACTCCACCCGCGAGCGCCTGGTGGCCCTGCTGGGCGACCCGCAAAGCGGCGCGCGGCTTGGCCTGCGCCTGAAGAAGGGCGACTTTCCGGTGAGCCTGTGCGCGTCCTCGGCCACCATCGGGCCGTCCCTTTCGCTGGGCCAGGGCGAGCTGGTGGTGGTGCGCTCCAGGAGCGGGGCCTTTGCCGACGCCGCAGCCACGGCCCTGGCCAACCTCATCGACACCGGCGACGACCTGGACCTGGTGCTCAAAAGCGCGCGCAAGATGGCCCCCCTCGGCCTGGAGGGCGTGTTTGCCCAGGCCGGGGGCAAGCTCGGGGTCTGGGGCAAGATGGAGCTGGTGGCCCTGGAGGGCTAGGCCTCCAGACGAATTTCTACCCTCTCTCCACCCGATCCCGGCCGGCAGCCTTGGCCCGGTACAAGGCATTGTCCGCGCGCCGGAACAGCATGCCCAGGGTTTCGTCCGCCGCCCCCAGTTCCGCCACGCCAACGCTCAACGTAACGCGCCGGGCAAGCTCCGCCGCGGCCTCGGTGGCGTCCGCGACCTCCTTGCGCAGACGTTCGGCCACCTCCACGGCGTGCGCCGAATCAACCTCCGGCAAGAGCACGCAAAACTCCTCGCCCCCCACGCGCCCAACCAAGTCGTTGACACGCAGGATCTTCGGGAACAAGGCCCCGAACAGGCGCAGGGCATGGTCTCCCACCGCGTGGCCAAGGGTATCGTTGATATCCTTGAAATGGTCCAGATCGACCATAAGTACCGTGAGCCCCCTGCCCGTGCGTCTGGCGCGCTCAAACTCGCGCTCGGACGCCTCCTCAAAGGCCCTGCGATTCCGCAGTCCCGTGAGCGAGTCGATGCTGGCCTGATGTTCCAGCACGTCCTGGTCCAGCTCGTTCTGCTTGAGCGCCGCCAGCAGCCGCACCAAGAGCGCTCCGGACAGGGCCGTAACGGCAAGGAGGATCGCACCGACAAAGAAGCAGTGACGTCTCCACGGGGCAAGGATCTCGTCTGGCAGGGCGGTCACGACCACCACCACGGGGAAATCCTTCAACCGCGCGAAACCGATGATCCGGGAAACGCCGTCCACCTGGGAGCCGTCACTGTGCAGCACGCCGTCCCGTTCCTCCAGCATGCGCTTGGTGAAGTTGTCCACCCCGGACACGTTCTTGGTCATGTAGGACTCATCAAATGGCACGCGGGACAGGAATTGTCCGTCGGTGCGGATGAGAGAGATGCTGCCGCCGGGCTTGGGACGTTCCGCCTCGTGCAGGGGGATGATCTTGTCGAACTCCAGCGCCCCGAAGAGCACGCCAAGACCGGAAGCTGCGCTGCCAACGGGGAAGGAGATGGGGATGCCCCATTTCCCGGTCACACGACTTTTAACGGGCCTTGCTATGTAAAACCCACGCGTTGTGCTGTTCTGCTGGGCGCGGAAGTACTCACGGTCGGACACATCGGCCAGGGGTGCGCTGGCCGTGCCGCCCGTGTAGATCAACCCGCCCTTGCGCGTGACCATGCGGATGTCGACGAGATTATTTGAAACGCCTTTTGCTGTGGTGCCCAGGCTTTTCATCCCGGGGGATGTGCCGGGATCAACGTCCGGATGCTCGCCAACCCAATGGTCGACCATGACCAGAGAAACCTTGAGCAGCCGCAGCCAGCCCAGAGTCTGCTCGGCCACGGCGGTGGTGACCTGGGCGAGATGGCGGTCGGCGGCAGCCAGGATCAGGCTTCGCTCATTCAGGGCCAAGGCTGCGGCCACACCCCACAACACCACCAGGAAGAGCACATAGGCAGCCAGTATGCCGCCCCTGCTCTTCCGCCCCAGCGCGTTCATGGCGGTCTCAGGCGCTCTCGGGCTTGGGGGTGTTGATGACCACGTGCAGCAGCTGCGGGGTCAGGATGCGCAGCACGCGCCGCCCGCTCGCGGCAGGGCCGCTGGCGCCGCTGGTGTCCACGCTGATGTGGCCCTTGGTCACCAGCCCCTGGAGATAGCCCTCGATGGTCTGGGGGCTGCACACGAAGATGTCCGACATCTGCCGCACGGCCTGGTCGTAGCCGACCTCGGTTATGCCGTTGGACTCGAACAGGTCCAGGATGCGCACGATGCTCATGGGCACGTTGGGCGCGCGCAGGGCCTTCTTGGTTGTGCTCTTGAGCCGCGCCACCAGGGTGTTCAGCATGGCCGAAATGGCCGGCGGGGCGGCCTCGATGAAGCCCTCAAGATCGTCGCGGTTGAGCACCACGACCTTGCAGTCCTCCAGGGCGATGGCCGTGGCCGTGCGCCCGCGATCATCAAGGAACAGCGCCATCTCCCCGAACATGGCCACGGGCTGGAGCACCGCAAAGACCTTCTTGCGGCCGTCCACGGCGCCGGAGATCTCCACCTTGCCGTCCACGAGCAGGTAGGCCTCCTCGCCCTTGCTGCCCTCGGTGAAGATGACGCTATGCTTGAGCAACGTGCGCTGCAGGAACGAGCCCTGGCTCACGCGCTTCATGACGACCGTGTCTTGACCACCGGGAAGGGGCATGGGTCACCTCGTGATTGCGTCTTCGCTGGCGAAAAAGGTTTCCTTGCCGCCCTTCACGTCCCGGCCTTCGGTCAAGACCACCCGGTAGCCGAAGGTGACGAACAGGGGTCTTTGCCCCCACTGCTCCGGCCGCAGGGAGAACTCAAAGGCCACGCCCTCGTCGGCGCTGGCCGCGCGGGGCAGAAAGCTGCGCGAATCCTGGGCCATCACCTGGCCCTCGGGGTCGCTTAAGTAGACCGTCAGCACCAGGGAGTCGACCCACTTGGCCCAGTCCGGGACCTTGCTGGTGTCCAGGTAGGCCCAGCCCTTGACCCCGGCCACGTCGCCCACGGGCTGGATCTGGTAGTCGAAGCGCATGAACTTCACGATCAGGGAGCGCGGCTCCTCCAGCGACCAGGCGTCGCGGCGCATGTGGCCCACGGTCTGCGGCAGCGGGGCGCAGGACCAGAGTGTCAGCGCCGCCAGCGCCAGCGCCGCCAGGGGCAGGAGCCTCCAGGGGCGTGGGCCTGCGGGCGAAACGGCTGTGCGAAATCCCTTTTCCATGGTTCCAGCCCTAGCACAACCGCCAGAGGATGCAAAGCCCTTCCGGCGGGCAAGGCCTGCCTCAGCTCCCGGCCAGCTGCGCCCACTTGGCGGCCATGTCCGCCCACAGCGCCGCCAGCCCGGCCCCGGACACGGCCGCGAGCTCCGCCTCGGCGAACTTGCCCTCCAGCTTCAGCTTGTTGCCCATGACCTGGCCGATGGCCCCCGGGCCCTTGGCCTTGGCCAGACTGGAGTGCTGCACATGGGCCACGGCCACGTCGCCGCAGTACACGGCCCCGCGCCCGGCCACGGCCGAGCGCAGGTCGCGCTCCAGGTCGTCGAACTGGGTGGGCGAGAAGGCGATGTCGAAGCCGCCCAGCTCGGCCAGGACGCTGGTGCGCAGGGCGTGGCAGCAGCCGGACACGTGGGCCGCCGGGCGCGTGTAGGAGAACAGCCCGATGTCCAGGCCGCCCGAGCAGTTGTCGAAGACGTTGACCAGGTCCGGCCGGTCCTCGAAGGTCCGCGCGCCACGGCGGGGGGGAAAGAGCTGGTAGTCGGCGGATTGCAGGCACGCGGGCCGACCGGCCGAGACGATGCGGCAGCCCACGGCCCCGCAACGCGCGTCGGCCAGGCCAGCGCCGAGTAGGCGCGGCAGCCAGCCCTGCGGCAGGAGCACGTCGTCGTCCAGGAACACGGCCCAGGCGCGCGCGCGCACCTCGGGCAGGGACAACAGCCAGTTGCGCGCGGCGGGCGCGCCGATGTTCACCGGCAGGCGCACCACGTTCAAAACGCCCGGCGGGAACAGGGCCTTGGCCGCCTCCATGGCGTTTCCCGTCTCATCCGTGGACCCGTTGTCCAGGACCCAGACCCGCGCCCCGGCGATATCCGTGTCGGCCAGGCTTGCAAGCGTCTGGCGCACAAGCTCGGCCTTGTTCCAGGAGTACAGGAGGATGGCGGCGTCCTGGGCGGCTTCGGGCCCGGCCATGGGCGGCGGAAAGCGGAGGGCGTGCAGCTTCAGGCCCAGGTGCGTGTGCCAGGGCAGCGCCGCGAAGACCCCGGCCAGAAGCTCGCGCCCAGCCCGGCTCTTTGCTGTATCGGTCCGGCCCAGGCGCAGCAGCAGCTCGGCGCGCAGGTAGGCGGCCCAGGCCCCGAACAGGCTCCCGCCCGCACCGGCGTCCACTTCACCAAGGGTGGAAAGCGCGGTCTCGGGCGCGTCGAAGTGGAAGGACAGCTCCGCAGCCAGGCGGGCGCGCAGGGGCAAGAACGCCTCGGGCCAGGGGCAGGCAGAGAGCGCGGCGGCGCAGAGGTCCGGGCTGCCCAGGCGCAGCATGCCGTCCCAGGCCGAGGCCAGCCAGGCCACGCCCTGGGCCGGGTCGCGCAGGCGCGGCAAGAGCAGGCGCACGGCCAGGGCGGTGTCGCCCGTGGCCAAGAGCGCGGCCACCTCGTCGGGCTCGGGCTGGCCAGCCAGGGCGGACTTCAGGCGGTTCAAAAATTCGGCCAGGGAGCCGGACGGCCCCACGGAAGGGGGCAAGGACGGGCTGAAGGCGGCCAGGGCCTCCAGCAGCAGCTCGATGCGCCCGGGCTCCAGCGGCGCGCGCTGCCAGCTCCACAGGGCCAGGCCCGCGCCGCAGGCGAAGAGCTCGGCCCCGCCGGACAGGAGCGCGCGGGCGGCCAGGTGCCGGGCCAGGCCGGGCTCCTCCAGCCCCAGGCACCACTGCGGCAGGGCCAGGCGGAGCTTGTCAGCCAGGGCCGGGGGGGCTATGGAAAGGACCGGGAAGCCGGGCGGGAGCAGGCGGGGCATGGGTTCTCCTTGCGGGCCGATTCTTGGTGCTTCCTACGGCATCCGGGCGCGGATGAAAAGCGCGGCCTTCGCGGCCTTCGGCCGGTTCATGGGGCAGCGGCTGATGCAGTCAGAACAGTTTTCGGGCGGCGGCCCTTGCCCCAACAAGACAAGGAGCGACATGGACATAGCGGCGGCGGCAAAGGCGATACGGTCCGGCGGGGTGGTCATCTACCCCACGGAGACGCTCTACGCCCTGGGCTGCGCGGCGGCCGACGCCAGCGCCTGCGCCCGCG
>Ga0209373_10004337_pt1 | contig 12291 bp, 11 predicted proteins | sample Higcelweek5metaG_FD_187173 | JGI IMG/M metagenome (GOLD analysis project Ga0209373, IMG submission 187173) | Freshwater pond sediment microbial communities from the University of Edinburgh, under environmental carbon perturbations - High... | ecosystem: Environmental > Aquatic > Freshwater >... | reverse complement strand
TGGGGTTCGGTTCGGCGTTTTCGTAGTCGACCAACGCTTGCCGGGCGATGTTACCGCTTGTGTCGCGGTTCCAGTAGGCGATAAGCCGGCCCGTCTCGTCGTACCCGTCGGCCGTCCTTCCCGCGTATAGTCGGTCGTTTGGATCGACGGCGTTCGGTTCCCATGCGGTGTACGTACCAAGGAAGGCCGTGTTGTCCATAAGAACTTGGAGTAGCATTCTATTGATCAAGACGCGTAAATCGGCGGTTTTAGCTCCCCCGCCGTCGCTTTCTAATTTTAGGGTCTCAAAGGATCGGGCAAGGGTCCTCGCCGTATCGAGGTTAACCTGAAGCGCGCTTTGGATGATGCTTGCCTGCTGGCCGGAGAGAAAGAGCAAAGAATCCTTTGCCTGTTGGTCGACGAGCGTGGATACGCTTTGCGAAACGTAATTTTGCGAATTCTGCGTGCTGTTTAGCCCATACCCGACGAGGGCAAGCGCAGATACGGCAAGAAAAGCCCCCGCGACCAAACAAATCTTTACCTGTATCGACTTAATCTGCATACTGCACTCTCCCTTATACTCCTAAGTATTGGAAAGAGCGACGCACCTGTCAAATTCGCGCGGGGTTATTACCTCGAGCGGCGAACTTTTGTTGACTACGGGATCGTCCGGTCCTACAATGACGAAATGACTAACGCACGGTTTCGAGTAATCCGCCTCGCCGCCCTGTCGGCGACCCTGTTCCTTTGTTCCCTGCCCGTATTCTCCCAAAATGGCGGCACGGCAGCCGATCAAAAACCCGGCTTTCTCCGCGCGGAGGGAACATCGATCGTGGACGGAACCGGTGACGAGTTCTGGATCCGGGGAATCGCGTTCGGGAACGACGTTTGGTCGCGACCATCGACGCCGCCTGAGGCGCATCACTCCCAAGAGGACTACGCTCGAATCAAGTCGCTCGGGTTTAACTCCGTTCGATTTTACCTGAACTATCAGCTTTTCGAGGACGACGCGCAACCCTTTATTTACAAGGAATCCGGCTTTGAGTGGATCGACCGGAACGTCGAGTGGGCGCGCGAACGGGGAATCTACCTCATACTCAACATGCATGTTCCCCAGGGCGGATTCCAGTCCAACGCGGAGACGATCGCCCTGTGGAAGGATAAGAGACTGCAGAAGCGCTTTCTGGCCCTATGGACGGAAATCGCCCGCAGGTACGCCGACGAACCGCAGATAGCGGGCTACAGCATCCTGAACGAACCGGGCGTTCACGGCGGGATCAAAAAATGGGAGACGTTCGCGAACGAGACCGTTAAGACCATCCGTTCCGTAGACGCGAACCATATAATCATCGTCGAGCGTATGCAATGCGAGGTGAAGGCGATCGGAAACGTCTCGTATGAGGAGAACGCGAACGGTCTCTTAAATTTTCCTATCATAGACGACGATAACGTTATGTACGAATTCCATTTCTATGAGCCGTTCCCGGTTACCCACCAGGGAGCCGAATGGCTGCCTTCCCTGCGAGATACCTATTGTTCCTATCCGGGTGAGTTCTCGGACTGGGACGGAACGCGCAAGTCGGGGAACAGGGATTTCATCGAGCGGAGGATCTCCCGTTTTTGCGAGGTCGCCAAACGCCTGGGACGTCCTTTGTACCTTGGCGAGTTCGGCGCGATCAGGCGTTCGTTCGAGGGCGGACGAGGGGGCGAAACCTGGGTGCGCGACGTGATCGACGTGTGTAGGTCGAAGGGGATTAACCTGAATTATCACACGTATCACGAGGTCCCGTTCGGGCTCTATTACAACGACGCAGGATCGCTTCCCTCTCTCAGAAACGACGTCCTCGCGGAGACGTTCGCTGAAGCGCTCGCGGAAGCGCTCTCCGAAGTGTCGCGTTAGGGGAATAACGGCCTACTTAAATACCCTTCGCCGTTTTACGCGCGTCGTACCAGGCGTACAGGACGAAGAAGAGCACCGCCGGGATCAGCGCGATGGCCACGGGATGGCCCGCGAATAGCTCGGCAATCCAGCCTCGGAAGAGCTGTCCTCCGTCGAGAAAGCTCGTAAACTCCTGCCCGCCCGCCACGGGATAGTTAGCGCGGGCGGCCATCTCCGTCAGCGTTGGCGCGAGGGCGGTGGCGAGGTAGAGGTTCCCGACCACAACCGGAATCCCGATAATCACGCTGTGCACGATGTTCCCGCGCGTCGCGGCGCAGATGATGGACATCGGCACCATAAGGTTAGTCAGATCACCGAGCGGGATAAAGCGCACGCCGGGAAGCACGAAGGCAAGACCGATGGAAATCGGGATCATGATCACGGCGCTCACGATGGTCGCGGGAACCCCGAAGAGAACGGCGACGTCGAGCCCAATGTAGGTCGTGCCACGGCCGGGGAGCCGCTTCTCAAGAAAGGCCTTCATCCCCTCGCTGACCGGCAGTAGGGCCGAACCGAGGACTCCCCCCATGATCGGCAGGATGAAGATGACCGCGGCGAACCCGAAGGCGAGCTCGAGCGTTCCCTTGATGTCATACCCGCCGCCGAGGGCAAGGCCCCCGCCGAGAAGAAAGCCAAGGATCATCGGCTCTCCGACTATTCCGAGCTTTGCCTTGATATGTTCCGGGTCGGCGCGCACGTCTTTAATGAAGGGAATCGCGGAAAGGATGCGCACCCCAAAGCGGGCAAGCGGAAAATGCGTGATGGCCGAAAAGTGCGGGACGCAGATTGCCTCCATGCCAGAATACTCGGCGATCATCGGCGCGCTCCATTCGGCGAGCTTGAGCGTCAGCACAAAGCAGACAAGCGAAACTCCCGTCGCCACAAGGTAGTTATCGGTGAAGAAGTACACGAGTGACGCGATGAAGATCACGTGCCAAAAGTTCCAGATGTCGATGTCGACCGTCTTCGTTAACTTAAAAAAAAGCATCAGCATATTTACGATCAGGAATCCGATGAGCAAAACCGGCGCGAGGCTAAAGCTCCAGGTAATCGCAGCGAGCGGGGGCCAGCCCACGTCCAAGACGTTCAGGCTTAGGCCCGAGCGCGCGATCAGCGCTTCCGTTACCGGCTTGATAAGCGCGACGAAGAAATCGAACGTCATGAAGATGCCGATGAACGCGATCCCTAACTGGAGCGCGGATTTGACCGCGGCCGACCATTTTATGCCGAACGCCAGGGATACGATCAGGATGATGACCGGCAGCATGACGTAGGGTTTAAAGGACAGAAAATACGAAAGTCCCCCCGACAGAAGCGATGTAATACGATCCATACGTTTCCTCCCATCCACAAGTATAGGCCAAACTTCGTGGGAATGACGCCGCGCGTGCGGCTAGCGACGCTTATTTCTTAAAGAGACTCATATGCCTGCCGACGAAGGGATTGGCTGGCTCCTTGCCGCATTTCTTGCAGGAAACGTAATACGGGGAGTTGATCGCGCCGCAGTCCGCGCAGGAGTAATCTTCCGTCATCTTGCGCATCCAACTTTCGACGCCCTGGACCTTTCGATAGTTCGCCGACTCGAAGAGTTCCGCGCGGTGCGGTAGCTGCGCCTGGAAGTCGCGAAGTTTCGCGCAGGGAAAATCCCCGCAAAGCTCGCAGTTTTGGAGAGATTTAGACCGCGCGCATGCCTTAAGCGCGCATTCGCGGCAGTGGGGGCTCAAGACCGCCGAAAGGCATCCCTCGCAGCGTATCTCTTCCTTTGTCGTCTTCATTCTCAGCGCGATGCGCTCGAGATCCGCCTCGTCATGGTTCTTCGTCGCAATGTATACGCCGCACGACTCGCAAAAAAGCCCGCAAAAGGCAACGGTATCCTTGATCATCACTTATCTCCTTCAAAGCGTTATTTCTCGTAGCAAAGGATAGCATCACTTACGCCATAAATCATCGGTGACGTTTCTCTTCGTTTCGGGTGTTGTATAGCGTATCTGATAACTAGTGGGATCATTGATTAAGGTTATGTCGGGTGCTATGATAATGATGGAAAAACCAATTACCTTCAGGAGAAATAGATGATTTTAGGGTTTGCGCGCAGTTGGGGAAGGGGCATTTTGTTCACCGTCGGTTTCGCGCTCATGGCAACCGCCGCATTCGCCTCCGAAACGGAGTTTTCCGGGAAACGCTACGCGGTTCTTGTTGGAGTGAACGAGTACGCCGACGCGTCGATCGTCAAGCTTACGACCCCTCGGAACGACGTAACCGAGGTCGGTAAGCGGCTCGAGCGTTCCGGTTGGACCAAGGTGTTCGTCCTGAAGGATGATCTCGATTATCGTAATCAGGATTTTCCCTCAAGAACGAATATCGAGAATCGCCTAAATCTTCTCGCCGATCTCGTAAAGCCGGAAGACACCATATTTTTCTTTTTCAGCGGCCATGGCGTGAGCGACGCTAACGGCGCAACGATCCTTCCCGTCGACGCGTCCATCTCCCGCCTCGACGCGACGGGCATTCCAGTTTCATCAATCTTAAACGCCTTTAACTCTCGCGGGCTCCGGAAGGTCGTGCTCGCGATAGACGCCTGCCGCGAAAGCGTTTCCACGACCAAAGGCCTGTCGGTGGTCGGCATCAATGACGGCTCGGCCGCGACCTCCGCCGCGCTGACCCTGTACGCGACGAAGTCCGGCTGGTATAGCTACGAGGACGCAAATGGCAGAAACGGCGTTTTTACCCGTTTCCTGCTTGAGGGACTCGACGGTAAGGCGGACGGCACGGGCGGTTTAGCCGACGGTTCCGTTACCTTTCAGGAACTCGCTTCCTGGCTACCGGAGGCCACCGCCTCCTATGCCCTGGATCAGGGTATCCGCCAGCAGGCGATCGCCTCGCGCGGGTCGGGCGACGCCGCCGCCCTGGAGATTCCCGTGGCGCTCATTTCCGACGACGATGCCCCGAGGGGTAGAACCTCGTCGCGGGAAATAGCCAGGCAGAAAGCGATCGAGGCAAGGCAAGACGCGATAGCGAAAAAGCAGGCGGCCTCGGAGGCTAAGCGCGAAGCCGCGGAGCAGAAAGCGGCCGAGGAAAAGCCCGTCGCGAAAAAACCCGCCGAGCGCGAAAAGTCCCCTTTCTTCTTTCCTGTGCAAATCAGTTTCGTAACGCCGCTTCAGCTTATGCCAAGGAGCGTTCCGATTTACGGCGTCGCCCTAGGCGCGATATACACTCAAAACTACGTTGTCGGCGGCGTTCAGGCCGCGCCGATCGCGAGGGCCGATTCCGTAATCGGTCTACAGGCCGGCGTCCTGTGCTTTGCGGACACGATGGGCGGAATTCAGGCGGGCGGTATCTTTACCCACGCTAATGCCTTGACAGGCGCGCAGTTCGGCTGCATCAATACGGCCGGCTCGGTTAAGGGTATTCAGGTCGGCGTCGTAAACGTCGCGGATACCATGAAGGGCATTCAATTCGGCGTCGTTAACATAATCCGAGAGTCGGGCTATATGGGCAAATTCATGATAGGTCTCAACGCGAGATTTTAAGGATGGCGATATGATCAAAAAATACTGCGCGGCGCTCGCGCTCGCGCTTACGCTCGTTTCGGCCCAGGCCGAAAAGCCCTTTTGGTGGGACAATCCCCATCGCGACGATCAGGACGCCATGTATGAGCGGGGAAAGGCGGAGGGCGCGAAGACGGAGCAGGACGCCACCCAAGCCGCGGTTAACGCCGCGAAGGAAATGCTCGTCGAGCGAATAGGGATAGGCGCCGCGCTGCGCGACGCGGGAATATCCCCGTCGCCCGAGTTCGCGATTGTCAATTTCGAGACCGTCAACGCAAAGACCGAGCGAGTCGGAAAGAGATGGACGGCCTGGGTACTCGTTAAATACCCGCAATCCGAGAAGAAGAAGATACTCGACCGGTGGAACGCTTCCATCGCGTCGATCGAGGAACTCAAGAAACACGAAAATCGTATTCCGACGCAATTCGGCCTGAGCCTCAAGACGGCCGATGGGCTTTCCGCCTATCGCTCGGGCGATTCCCTGTCGTTCACCGTGACCGCGGATAAAGACTGCTATCTGATGCTCCTGGACCATCAAAGCGACGGCACGACCGTGCTTCTTTTCCCCAATCGGTATCAGTCCGAGGGAATGGTGAAAAAGGGACAGCCCGTCACTATACCGCTACCTTCCGATCCCGCGTTCCGCTTCATAGTCGGCGCGCCCTTCGGGGACGACCGTATCGAGGCGATCGCCTCGACCGTCAAGAGTTCCCTGTATGGGAAATTCGCCGATATGATCCTCGCGATGCCCGCGAATCAGGACGTGGCCGTCACTACGCGCGGCATCTTCGTCGCGGGCCTTGGGGACGCGATAGCCAATGACGGAGACGGCGATATCCTCTGGAGTCGCGCGGAGATAACCCTTTCGACCTTCGCGAAGTGACTTAGTCGCTTTACTTTCACCGCGTGAATCGCGACATTATAGTCATGACGTATGATGTTGTTATCCTCGGAAAGGGACCCGCCGGAATGTCCGCCGCCATCTATCTCGCGCGCGGCGGCCATTCGGTGCTCGCGATAGGCAAGGATTCGGGCTCGCTGGAGCGGGCAGAGACAATCGAAAATTACTATGGCTTTCCGGAACCGATAACCGGCGCCGAACTCGCGGCCCTTGGCGTACGCCAGGCCGAGCGGTTCGGCGTCGCGATTCTCGACGAGGAAGTTACCGGGCTCGAGATGACCGAGCTTGACCATGGCATCGGTTTCGCGGCGCACACCCCAACTGGGGAATACAAAGCCCGAACGGTGCTCCTCGCGACGGGCAAGCGGCGTACCGCCCTCAAGGTTCCCGGTTTCGAGGAGTTTCGCGGCAGTGGGATTAGCTTCTGCGCGACGTGCGATGGTTTTTTCTATAAGGGAAAAAAAGTCGCCGTGATCGGCGCGGGCGATTACGCGGCGAGCGAGCTCGCGGACCTTATGCCGTTCACAAACGATATAACGCTTTTTACCAATGGACAGCCAATCGCCTCGAGCCGCTTCCCCGAAGGGTTGCACGTGATTGATGCGGCGATTTCCGCCTTTGAGGGTGGCGATCGCCTTTCGTCCATCGCCACAGTGGACGGCGAGCGCCACTCGATCGATGGTGCGTTCATCGCGCTCGGGACCGCCGGCGCCACCGACTTCGCCGCGAAGATCGGCATCGAGACCGCGGGTTCGGATATCGTCGTCAACGAGTCCTTCATGACGAACGTTCCTGGCGTATTCGCCGCCGGCGACTGCGTCGGCGGTTTCTATCAGGTCGCGAAAGCCGTGTCGGACGGCGCCATCGCCGCGAAGGCGATGGGTTCTTTCCTTAAGGGCGAGAAATAAGAAAAAACTTTCCGCCCGCTTGACAGTCTTCCCGTTAGGGTGCAAAAATTGACAACGGGTTTCATAAAACCCGCGACCGCGCTCAGGCTAGCTATTTCCGCCGTACCGCATGGACGGCAGGATGCGACTCCGATCGCGGTCGGCGTAGATTACTGTCTCCAGCGAGGGCCCGATCCCATAAGGACTGGCACCGACACGGCGAAGACAGCTGTTGGCGTCGCCGTATTCTCGCGCGAGCCCGCAACCGTTTCCCCCTGTCCCTTTCTGGACAACGAAGGAGACGGAATGTTCACCGTAAAAGATTTCACCGAAACAAAAAAGGCGGGCGGGCGCATTGTCATGCTTACCTGCTACGACGCGCCTGGCGCGAGGCTTCTCGCGGAAAGCGGCGTGGACGCGATTCTCGTGGGCGATAGCGCCGCGATGACGGTTCACGGAATGGCCTCCACGATTCCCGCCACCCTCGAACTACTTGAGCCTCACGTACGAGCGGTGCGGGCAGGCGCGCCCGACATGTTTATCGTCGCGGATATGCCGTTCCTTTCGACGCGGCTTTCGACCGAAGCATCTGTCGAAATCGCCGGCCGGTTCATTCGCGCCGGCGCGAACGCGGTGAAGATCGAGGGCGCCTCCGGGCATGAGGATATTATCCCGCGCCTCACTGGTAGCGGAATACCGGCTATGGGCCATCTTGGGCTTACCCCGCAGTCGGTTAACGCGCTTGGCGGCTACCGCGCGCAAGGGACCGACGATGAGTCCGCCTCGCGAATACTCGCCGACGCAAAACTCCTGGAATCCCTTGGATGCTTTTCCCTCGTGCTTGAATGCGTTCCGTCCAGCCTTGGCGCGGAAGTGACGCGTTCGCTTTCGATACCGGTCATCGGCATTGGCGCGGGGCCCGCGACCGACGGGCAGATACTCGTGTATCACGACATGCTTGGGTTCACGGGCGGTCGCGTTCCCCGCTTCGTCAGGAAGTACGCCGACGCGGCGGGAATGATTAAGGGTGCCGCGAGCTCCTTTGCGGACGACGTCCGTTCCGGGCTGTATCCCTCGGAGGCGGAATGCTATGGGAAATAGAAAACTTGAAATCGTGCGCAATCCGCTTGAATGGAAGAAGCTCTGCCAAAGCCTTCGCGCCGAAGGCTCCCTCGGATTCGTTCCGACCATGGGAGCGCTGCATGCGGGACACGCGAGCCTCGTCGAGCGCGGCCTTAAGGAAAATAAAAACGCGGTGGTCAGCGTTTTCGTAAACCCCACTCAGTTTAACGATCGGGATGACTTCGCGAAATACCCGCGCGTGCTCGACGCGGACGCGGAGCTGCTCGAGTCTCTGGGCGCGCGCGCCGTATTCGCCCCTCTGGCGGAGGATATGTATCCCCTGGGGTACCGCTATAGGGTTTCGGAAACGGGCTTGAGCGAGCGATTGTGCGGCGCGTTCAGGCCGGGGCATTTCGACGGGATGTTGACCGTCGTAATGAAGCTTCTCCTTCTGACCGCACCTACTCGCGCGTATTTCGGCGAGAAGGACTATCAGCAATACCTGCTCGTGCGCGATATGGCGCGCGATCTTTTTCTGGATACCGCGATCATTCCGTGTCCCATCGTCCGCGAAGGTAGCGGCCTCGCGCTCAGTTCGCGAAACGCCCGCCTTACGGCGGAAGGCAAGGCGCGCGCGGCCCTTCTCCGAGAGGCGATCGCGGATAGCGCGTCCGCGACGATCGCGCGGGAGCGCCTTGAGCGCGCGGGATTCAATGTCGATTATGTAGAGGATATCGACATCGAGCATGGTGTCGCGAGTGATCGTTCGCGCGGTAGTCGCCGCCTCGCGGCAGCGTGGCTCGAGGGCGTGAGGCTTATCGACAACGTCGCGATCGGCGGGGAAGAGCGGGCATGAATCGGAAGCTGAATGTCTGCCTGATCGTGTCGGGATCGATCGCGGCGTATAAGGCCTGCGCCCTAGCTGGCAAGCTCGTACGCGCCGGCCACGAGGTCCAGGCCGTCGCGACCGAGTCGGCGCTTCGATTCGTCGGCGTCGCGTCCCTCGAGGGACTCACCGGCCGAAAGGCCTACGTCGATCAATGGGACCGCCGAGGCGATATAACTCACGTCAGCCTCAGGAAGTGGGCGGATCTATACATCGTATATCCAGCGACGGCAAACCGCATAAATTCCTTCGCTGCGGGGATCGCGAATGACCTCGCGGGCGCTGCGTTCCTCGCGAATAATTTCGAGAAGCCTTTCTGGATCGCCCCCGCGATGAACTCAGGCATGATCGGCCATCCGGCGACCGTAGCGGCGCTCTCGCGGCTTGAGTCGTGGGGATGCAGAATCGTCCGAGGCGATACCGGGCGCCTCGCGTGCGGGGATGTTGGGTCCGGGCGCCTCGCGGAACCGGAGGAGGTTTTCTCGCACGTACAGGAAGAAGCATCGCGTCAGGCGGGCGTCCGCGCCGGCGGGATTCGCCCTCGCGCGCTCGTTACCGGAGGCGCCATGACCGAGCCGATAGACGCGGTACGCTCCATAGTCAATAAGTCGACGGGGCGAACGGCATCGGCGATCGCGGGGGCTTTCCTGGACCGCGGATGGGAAGTCGTGTATCTCCATCACGAGGGCGCGCGTCTTGCGGGGAGCGAGGGCGCAAGGCTCGTGCCGTATTCGCACTATACGGACTTCGCGCGGAATTTCGAGTCATTACTGAAAAACGGCGAATTCGACGCGATCGTGCAGGCCGCAGCGGTCAGCGATTATTGCGTGTTTGAGAGCGCTTCCGGTAAGATTGAGTCTTCCGATGCCGTGACGGTTCGGCTTGAGCCAACCGTAAAGCTCCTGCCGATGGCGCGTGAATTCGCGCGCGGCGCGGCGCGCGGCCGCCCAACGGTCGTTGGATTCAAATTGACGTCGGGGCTTTCTCCCGATAACCGGGACCGCGCGGTGTCGTCGATTCTCGCGAGCGCGGACTTAGCCGTTTGGAACGACGCTTCGGGCGTGGGGGATAACGCGCATGAGTTCGAGATCTATTCGTGTAACCCCAGGGCCAAAGGGGAAAAGCCAGTCAGCGTAGCGCGCGGTTCGGATAATGCCGAGCTGGCGGGCGCCTTGGTCGACCTCGTCGAAAAACGCAGAAAGGAGCTATAGATGGAAAACTCACTTTGCCTTGACGTGGGCAACAGCAACATTTACGCGGGCGTCGTCGACGGCGATGGCGGACTCGTCCTCAGGTTCAGGAAGACATCGACGATATCGTCGAGCGCCGACGAGTACGGCGTATTCCTACGCGCCGCGTTGCGCGAAAACGGGATCGATCCATCGTCGATCGGAAGAATCGCGCTTTCTTCGGTAGTACCCGATACGACCTTCTCGATACGGCGCGCGTGTCAAAAGTATTTCGGCATGGAGCCGTTCGTTCTACAGGCCGGCGTAAAGACGGGATTGCAGATCGCGTACAAAAATCCGCTTGACGTCGGCGCCGACCGAATCGCGAATGCCGTCGGTGCCATCGCGCGATATCCGGATCGCGACATCATAGTCGTCGACATGGGGACCGCGACTACCGTCGACGCCATCGAGGGCGGCAAAAAATACATCGGTGGTTCGATTCTCCCGGGCCTTCGCATCAGCGTCGAGGCCCTCGAGGAAAAAACCGCAAAGTTACCGATCGTTGAGATCGCCATTCCCGAACACGCGTGCGGCCGCTCGACGACGGAGAGTATACAGGCGGGAATCTACTGGGGTCACTACGGCGCGATTCGAGAGCTTGTATCGCGAATGTCCGCGGAGTGCTTTTCCGGCACTAAGCCCGTCGTTCTCGGCACCGGCGGGTTCTCGCAGCTTTTCGCCGACGCCGGTATCTTCGACGAGTTGGTTCCGGACCTGGTGCTCGAGGGGATATATCGCGCGCTACTACTTAACCCGGAGGGCCGTGCGCTATGAGACTAAGCATGCTGAAGTCGAAGATTCACCGCGCGACCGTAACTGGTGCAGTGCTAGATTACGAGGGCTCGATATCGATATGCCCAAACCTCATCGAGGCGGCCGGGCTGCGGCCGTGGGAAGAGGTCCATATCTACGACGTCAATAACGGTGAGCGGTTTTCGACCTACGTAATCGTCGGCGCCGAGGGCGAGGTGTGCCTTAACGGCGCGGCGGCTCGGCGCGTTCAGGCGGGAGACCTCGTGATCATCGCGAATTACTGCACCGTGGACGAGTCCGAGGCAGAATCGCATCGACCGAAGGTCGTTCTCGTCGACTCGAAGAACAGGCCCCATCCAGCCGAGGCGAGCGTCGCGGGCGGCGCGATTTGCGACGCCTTGAGAATTGCCTCTACGTCCCGTTAAGCTCGTCGATAATCTCCCTCAGTATTCGTTCCCCGTCGGGGCCGTGATACAGTTCAATGGTTCGAATCGGCATCTCGCGTTCCATGATGTCGAACATGAGCGCCTCGCTCGTGCCCGGGGTCGCGAACGATTGGTATACGGGGTCGAGGAATGATCTGATCCTGTTGATTGCGGCCTCGTTGGCGCCCGATTCGATCATGTCCCCAAGCGTGTCGCTTCGCGTCCACGTTCGCTTCGGCCGCGGCGAACCCGCGAGCGTGACGGTACCGACGAGCCTAATATCCTTGCTTGAGGAACCGACACGTATCTCCGCCTTCCCCGGGGTAGTCCTCCACCCCCCGTTCGTTTCGTCGTACCACGCGAATGCCCTTCCGTCGAGCTCGATCGTAATCTTGCGCGACTCTCCCGGCTCAAGCCCCACCTTCGCGAATCCCTTTAACTCCTGCGGTGGGCCATAGGACTCGGTTCTTGGCGGACATGCGTAAACCTGCACGGTTTCCTTCCCGAACCGCGCTCCGGCGTTACGAATCGTCAACGAGACAAGGAACGGCGCTGCGTCGGCAAGAATGCCCTGTGGAACCGAAAGCTCCGAATATTCGAACGCCGTGTACGAAAGACCGTGCCCGAACGGAAAAAGAACGTGCGTCTTGGCGGAATCGTAATGACGGTACCCGACGAA
>Ga0209373_10004336_pt1 | contig 12291 bp, 13 predicted proteins | sample Higcelweek5metaG_FD_187173 | JGI IMG/M metagenome (GOLD analysis project Ga0209373, IMG submission 187173) | Freshwater pond sediment microbial communities from the University of Edinburgh, under environmental carbon perturbations - High... | ecosystem: Environmental > Aquatic > Freshwater >... | reverse complement strand
TTAATTTTGGTGTATACTGATAATCAGGATGTAACATTATTACAATATCGGCGCCTAACTCTAAAGCCCGATTGTAACAAGTTTTTTGGTTTCCTCCATAGCCTTTGTTTTTTTCATGAATAAGAACTTCTTTTATTCCCAATTCTTTTGCTTTAGCTATGGTTTGATCTTTACTGCAGTCATCCGTCAGGATAACTTCATCCACTATATCAAAGGGGATTTCAGCGTAAGTTTGTTCCAATGTTTTTTCAGCATTATAAGCTGGCATTACAACAATTATTTTTTTTCCATTTATCATTTTTTGCCGGACAATTAAGGTTATAACTTTGTCAATTGTATTAGTTCAAAGCCAATATTTCAATTGCTTTTTGCAGCCGGGCAGTTGTTTCCTGTTTCCCGATTAAAGAAATAATATCGAACATGTGTGGTCCTTTTCCTTCGCCCACGATCGACAAACGGAAAGCGTTCATAATTCCACCCATATTATATCCTTTGGCAGCAATCCATTCTTTTACAATTTCTTCGGTGTTTTCGACACTAAAATCTTCGATCCCATCCAACAATTGAATAAGTTCCTGCATCTGTTCAGGAGTTTCGTCTTTCCAGCGCTTTTTTACTGTTTTTTCGTCGTAAGTCGTAGGAGCAATAAAGAAGAACGAAGACTGTTCCCATAAATCGGTAATGAAGTTAGCACGTTCGCGTACCAAATTCACAATTTTCTTCACTTTTTCCGAATCTTCAACTATGTCTTTCTCAATCAGAATATGCTGAAACAAATCTGCAATTTCTTCCAATGGTTTACTTTGCAGATATTTGTGATTGAACCATTTCCCTTTTTCATAATCGAATTTCGCTCCACTTTTACTAACGCGGTCGAGGCTGAACAACTCAATCAGTTCCTGCATCGAAAAAATTTCCTGCTCGGTTCCGCTGTTCCAACCCAACAACGCAAGAAAATTAACAACAGCTTCGGGAAAATAACCGGCTTCGCGATAGCCTGATGAAGTTTCAGCAGTTTTAGCGTCTTTCCAGTTCATTGGGAAAACAGGGAAACCTAGGCGGTCACCATCACGTTTGCTCAATTTTCCATTCCCGTCCGGTTTCAGCAACAACGGTAAATGTGCAAATTCAGGCATTACATCAGTCCAACCCAGATAACGGTAAAGTAAAACATGAAGCGGAGCCGATGGCAGCCATTCTTCGCCGCGAATCACATGCGAAATTTCCATTAAATAATCGTCCACAACGTTAGCCAAGTGATAAGTCGGTAATTCGTCGGACGATTTGAACAGAACTTTATCGTCGATGACAGATGAGTTGATAACCACCTCACCACGAATTAAATCCTGCACTTTAACTTCTTCATTCGGTTCAATTTTAATACGCACCACGTATTGTTCACCACGTTCGATGCGCGCTTTCACTTCATCTGCAGGTAAGGTCAACGAATTGGCCATTAGTCCACGTGTTTTGGCATCGTATTGAAAATTGGCAATTTCGGCACGTTTAGCTTCCAAATCGACGGGGGTATCAAAAGCGATATAAGCCAGACCGGCATCGAGCAATTGATCTACATATTTCCGATATATTGCTTTACGCTCGCTCTGACGGTAGGGCGCATGTTTTCCGGGCTGCTTCACTCCTACGCCTTCATCAATCGTAATTCCCAACCAATTGAGCGCTTCAACAATATAATCCTCAGCACCGGGCACAAAGCGTGCCGAATCGGTGTCCTCGATACGCAAAAGCATATCACCTCCATTTTGTTTCGCAAAAAGGTAATTATACAAAGCGGTACGTACGCCGCCAATATGTAAAGGTCCTGTGGGACTGGGTGCAAATCGCACTCTGACTCTTCTGTTCATTTTGATAAAAAATTTAGAACTTGCCTACTGCAAGCAGTTGCAAATTTACGCAAAAAACATATATTCTCAATGAATAAATTTGAAATGCTAAAAAAAAGGATAAACAATCACAGCGTTGAGTTAACAGTTTGGAATAAATCGAAGTATTTTCCTTTCAAGGTCATGAGGTCCTTGTGATCACCCGACTCAATAATTTCGCCTTCGTGGAACAAATAAATTAAATCAGCCCACTGAATGGTAGTGAGTCGATGACTTACAATGACAGCCGTTTTATTACTCGACAATTGTTGGAGACTTTTAATCATTTGCAATTCTGAAGCGGCATCCAATGCACTCGATGGTTCATCCATCAATAGCAACGGCGCATCGCGATAGAAAGCCCTGGCCACCGCCATTTTTTGCCACTGACCAATACTTAGTTCCTCGCCGCCTTTAAAAAGATTTCCAAGCAAAGTATCGTAACCATGAGGTAATCGGTCAAGTACATCGTCAATACCAGCAGCCTGAGCGGCTTTTCTTATCCTTTCTTTATCCGGAATTTTCTTTATATCTCCTAAAGCCAGATTATCTATGGCCGGTATATTATAAAGCACAAAATCCTGAAAAACAGCACTTATATTTTCAAGTATTTTTTTCTGCCCTAATTCATTTATATCTTTGCCATCAAAAGTAATGCACCCTTGATGAGGCTTGTAAAATCCGCATAACAATTTAATCAGTGTGGTTTTCCCTGAACCATTGGCACCGACAAATGCAATAGTTTTTCCGGCTGGCAATACCAGATTTATATTTTTTAATGCATTACGCTCACTGGCTTCGTACCTGAAACTTACATTTTCGAATCTGATTTCATTCTTCAACGAAAAATCAACACCAGATGCAGCAACATCTTTACTTTCAGGAAGGTGTAGAAATTGAATAAAATCTTTCAAAAAAGTATTGTCTTCGATGATTTGAGTAAGCGAACGGAAAAAGTCATTGAGCACCGAATACCCACGTTGAAAAGCAAAGAAAAATAAAACAACTGTACCTATTGATATGGCTCCATTTATTTTCAGAAATGAAATAAATCCTAAACTCGCGAAAATTAAAACTACCGCAAAAGTCTGCGAAAGAACACTTAATCGGATTTCTGATTTTCGAAGTTCAATTTTTTCTTCAAAAATTCTTTGTTGGGTTTTATTGAATCGTTGCTGAAAAAAATCCGAAAATCCGAAAAGTTTCAACTCTTTGGCAAAAGGAAACCCAGTCAGGATGCGATTATAGTAATACATTTCACGTTCTTTGGTGCTTTGCGAGTCTTTAAGCTTGTAAAGCTTCCTCGAATATTTTAGGCGCACATATACGTCGGGCAACACAGCAAACACAAGTATCAGCACCAGGTACCAACGTATGCTTGCAAAAATAACGAGCAGAAACAGCACTGAAGCCGAAGCTTTTATCCCGGTGAGCAAAGCATTCAGAATCTTTACGGGACGGAATGATGCTTCCTGTACAGCACGATGCAAACTGTCCTGCTTTTCAGGATTTTCGTAGTTCGACAAGTCGAGAACGCTGTGTTTTGCCTGAAGAAGTGAATAAACGTGCCTGGTAACCGACTGCGACAGCTTTTCGGAATAATAAGTTCGTAGCTCGGCAAGCAACACATTCAGCAAAAAAACAAATGCCGTACCTACCAACAAAGCTATAAAAACGTACTGTTGCGGTGAATCACGCAGAGAGGATGCAGTAAGTTCATCGACAAGCAATTTAATAAGTACAATGATAGCAAAAGGAATAATTCCCTGCAAAAAAGAAATTATTGCGTTAATCGAAAATAGGTTACCAGAACCTTTGGAAATAATATTCAGATTGCTTTCTACCGACAGAAGATTTGAAAATAACGATTTAATTTTCTGTTCAATTTTTAAATCAAAATCATAGAAAGCAATAGCCGGTTTCGAAAAATGTAAAGCAAGGTATCGAAAAACGCTCATTCCAAAACTATCGATTGATTTTTTTCTTCCTTTGCGTTCGAACGAAGTTATTTTTCCGACAAAAGCGTCAGCAGCGAACGGAGGGTCAGAGAATTTATTTTTATCTCCTTTGGCAACAAATGTTCTTACATCGTTATTATTTATAGTCACAAGGCGGTGTGCTATCAATTTTTCGCGATATTTGAAAACAATAATATCACCAACCTTAATTTCATTCGGAACACATTTTTCGATATGACCGATATCTCCGGGGCGGAGTGCAGGATACATGCTGTAACCAGTCATTCGGATGCTCACCGTATGATTGCTCTCTAAAATTGATTCAGCAAAATCAACAATCGATTGCTTATTTATCAATTCATTGTTCATTGGCCAGAACAAAGTTAACAACACTTTCATCGGGTACAAATCCAAGTTCGTAAACCCCGACTTGCGAACACAGTTCTGTGAACAAATCCAGCCTGCCTTCAATAAACCGACGGTCGAAATTGTTCTGAATACTAAAAGCCATTACGCGACTTATGGACATAGCGCCTGAAAGTTTTTTTATTCTGTTTTCGGGAGAATGACTTATAAGAAAAATAGACGACAAAGGCGCTTTTTTAGGAATATCTTTGTAATACATAGGCGTATTATACACAAAAAAAACACCTTCTTGTTTACGCACTATCAAACGATCGTCGTTAATTATTTGATTTCCAGCCTTCGACCAAAGCATAGACATAGTGCTTTTTCCAGCTCCGGAGAAACCTGTGAACAAACGCGCTTTCGTTCCATCGAAGGCGCAAGAAGCATGCATCATCACCGCATTGGTTTTGAGCGTAATATAGTGCATAATGATAGGCCCCATAGGATAACGAAGCGGTAGAAACAAATCATTTACAACTTCACAATGAACCGTCCAGTGTTTAAAACTTTCGTCTAAAAAAGCAATTTGCTGAATCTCGTTACTTGTTTGCTGATTGTAAATTATAAATGCTAACTGACTTCCTGTGCTATAAACTGAATAAAATTTCTGAAATTCATTCTCGGCCTGAAACAAGAGATCAGAAGCATCTAGATCTATCCCGGGCATATGTTCTATACAATGAACTGTAAAATCGGGTTCAGCCACGTCTTGTGTTTCAACAAAAGGCAGATAACCATCTTCGAGTTGTATTTCATGGTCCGAAAAAAGCCGAATACTGAATCCGGCAATAACCAAACTGATAGAGTTCAATTGTGCAGCCATTGTTTACTTATTTTTTCAACAGGGATTCCAAACGTTGCAGAAAAAACTCTAAATCCTTTTCGGCAGTGTATTTATCTATATCAAAAGTATCGGTAATCGTCTGAATTAGAGTTGGCATATCGATACCTTCGTTCAAATTTTCCCATATCACTTTTGCTGTTTCGTTCAGGGTAAACAATTCGTTCATCTGCGCTACATTAGCACTTAAAGGAACTACTATCAACTCATTTCCCACTTCACGGGTCACAAATTTTGATTTCAGTTGAAAAAGAGATTCTATTTCCATAAAATATATTGATGATATTAATTGTTTTATTTTTTAGCTAACAGCACAAAGATAAGTTTTTTTTTAAAATTCTAAGCAAAAAACAGGATTACATAAGCTTTACAAAAAAGCAACTTTAATTTCCGTATAGCTGGTTAAGGCAAAAAAAAACTTTGAGACAAAAGCCCCAAAGTTTTTCAATATATTTATTTCTGAATTTGAAAATCAAATATCAGCAAAATATCGTTTTTTATTCCTGATTCAAAGTTACGCGTTTGAAAGCTACACAAGTCAACTGTTTTTTTGCAAGCAGTTCTTTTACTGTAATTTTCCCAGCTTCTTCACCGCCTCCTTCGTATTTTTGTTCTAAAAGAGTAAATTCTTTAAAGAATTTTGCCATACGTCCGGCAGCAATGCTGTTTACTTTCTGTTCTGGTAAAGAAGCTGATTTTTCTGCAGTAACCGTTTCTATTATTTCACGTGCTTTTGCAGCCACTTCAGCAGTAATCCACCCTTTTGACATATTTGATTCAATATGGGCTTCGCTATCAACGTGAGCAGGGTTTATGCCGGCTTTTTTCAATGCAACTTCAACTTCTTTTGCAACAAGTTCGGTTTTTGTTTTTTCAACAGCCACTGCAAGTTCATTGTCTTTTACTTTTTGAGGTATTGCTGATTCATCAATAGCCACAGGCGACATTGCTGCAATGTGCATTGCTACGCCGCGTATAATTTCGTGTCCTGCGTTTTCTTCAGCAAATGCAACCACTGTAGCCAATTTATTTCCGGGGTGAATATAAGCCGAAGTAGAACCTCCTTCAACAAATTCGTAGTAATCAAGTTCCATTTTTTCGCCTGTAACACCTGAACGATCGATAACTAATTCACCGATAGTACGTCCATCAATAGTCAATGCTTTCACAGCTTCTAATGAATTTGCTTTAGCGTTCATTGCTGCATCAAGAATAGATTTGGTGAGTGCAATGAAATCGGCATTTTTAGCTACAAAGTCGGTTTCACATTTCAGCGCAATAATAGCTGCAAAGCCATCTTTGGCTTCAGCCAACACGCAACCTTCGGAAGCTGCACGATCGCTGCGTTTTGCAGCTACTGCCTGTCCTTTTTTACGAATAATCTCAATTGCTTTATCGAAATCGTTTTCTGCTTCAGTCAAAGCATTCTTGCAATCCATCATTCCGGCTCCGGTCATGGTACGCAATTTCGAAATTTCTGCCATTGTTACTGCCATAATATCTTTATTTATAAGTTTAATGTACAATTAATTTATAAGCCATTTGACAATTTACCATTTACTATTTGATTAAATACGAAATTTAACCGTATCTTTTCAAAACTGTAAATGGTAAATAGTAAATGAAAAAATCGTATATGAATTTATTCTTCTTCCTTGATGAATTTTTTCACTACGTTCGCGTTCAACGCTTCTTCATCCTCTTTGTGAGTGCGTGGGCGTTTGTTGATGCGCGATTTTTTTTCTTTTGCTACAGGCACTTCTGATGCTTCAGTGTCCACTTTCTCAACTTTACGTTCTTCAAGTCCTTCCTGAATTGCTTCAACCATAGCTGTCAGGATTACGTCTACTGATTTAGTAGCATCATCGTTAGCAGGAATGATAAAGTCAATTCCGTTTGGATTTGAATTTGTATCAACAATACCGAATACAGGAATACCCAAACGTTGAGCTTCCAAAACTGCAATGTGTTCTTTCATTACATCAACAACGAAAAGAGCAGATGGTAAACGAGTTAAATCTGCAATAGAACCTAAGTTCTTTTCCAGTTTCTCACGTTGACGCGAAATCTGAAGCTTTTCACGTTTCGACATGTTTTCGAAAGTACCATCGGTAGCCATCTTATCGATTGTCGTCATCTTTTTTACCGCCTTACGAATAGTTGGGAAGTTCGTCAACATACCACCAGCCCAGCGTTCTGTAATATAAGGCATTCCAACTGACAGTGCTCTTTCAGCAACAACATCCTTGGCTTGTTTTTTAGTAGCTACAAAAAGAACTTTACGTCCTGATTTAGCGATATTTTTCAAAGCTGCGGCAGCTTCATCAACTTTAACCACTGTTTTGTGCAAATCGATAATGTGGATATCGTTACGCTCCATAAAAATGTAGGGAGCCATAGCGGGATTCCATTTGCGTTTCAGGTGACCAAAGTGGCAACCAGCTTCTAATAATTGTTCAAAATTTGTTCTTGACATTTTTGTTTTTTTAATTTGTTTACTTTCTTCTTTTTTCAGAATTCAATTTGCAGGTAGCCATCCAGTGTCTATGAGTCCTGCAAATTTAGATACTAAACCTAACCATTTACTATTTATTCATTTACTATTTACTGTTTGCGAATTAAGCCGCGTAGAAAAATGGTAAATTGTAAATAGAAAAATGGTAAATAATTTTAGCGTTTCGAGAACTGGAATCTCTTGCGTGCTTTTGGTTGTCCCGGTTTCTTACGTTCCACTTCACGTGGGTCACGAGTCATGAAACCTTCCGATTTCAATGCAGATTTATCTTCAGCATTGATTTTTACCAACGCACGTGCAATTGCCAAACGCAACGCACCAGCTTGACCATTAAAGCCACCTCCATCGAGATTTACTTTAATATCGTATTTTTCAGCAACACCTAATTTGTTCAATGGTTGTTTAACAACATATTGCAAAAGTGGTGATGGAAAATAAACAGTAAGATCACGTTTGTTGATGGTGATTTTACCACTTCCTTCGCTTACGAAAACGCGGGCAACAGCTGCTTTTCTTCTTCCTAAGGCATTTATAACTTCCATATTGATTATTTAAGTGTGTTTAAATCGATTTGTTTTGGTTGTTGAGCTTGCATATTGTGTTCAGCACCGCCGAATACATATAAATTACCCAAAAGTTTTGCACCTAACTTATTCTTTGGTAACATACCCTTTACTACTTTCTTAATCAGTTTTTCAGGGCTTTTTTCCAACAACTTAGCTGGTGTAATTTCACGTTGTCCACCCGGATAACCTGTGTGACTCAGATATATTCTGTCAGTCCACTTGTTACCTGTTAGTTGCACTTTTTCTGCATTGATAATAATCACATTATCACCACAATCAACGTGAGGTGTAAAATTTGGTTTGTATTTTCCTCTCAAAAGTTTTGCCACTTTCGAGCCCATACGTCCCAATACCAAATCGGTAGCATCCACAACTACCCATTCTTTCTGCACGGTTGCTTTGTTGGCAGAAATGGTTTTATAACTTAACGTATCCACTTTAATAGAATTGTTTTTTTAATTAATAAATTGTCGTTTCAAAGGACTCAACCACTGCTTTTGAATGAGGCTAATCGGCACAAAAACAGGATATATACATCTATCTCAACGAACTATTACACTGGGATAATAAACGGACTGCAAAAATACGGTTTTTCTTTGGATTACCAAACAGTTACAAATAAATATTTTCCAATATTCAAAATTAATAAAAAACGAGTATTTTTGTAACGCAACACAAAACACTCAAATTTTTGATTGAATAAAAAATAAATTCCTTAAATTTCCTGTACGAATACTTTTTTCAGCAGTCGAAACTAACAACCTTCATTATAAAACTTAAAAATGAACCGATTAAGTCCTGAATTTTTCGCACAAGATGCAGTTACAATGGCCGAAAAACTTCTCGGAAAAACACTTGTGCGCACATGGGACGACGGTTCGAAAAGCAGGTACACTATCACCGAAACCGAAGCTTATCTTGGAGAAGAGGACGCCGCCTGCCACGCAAGCAAAGGCCGTACGCCGCGTACTGAAGTTATGTACGCGAAAGGCGGAGTTATATACGTTTATCTGATTTATGGCATATATTGGATGCTTAATATTGTGAGTGGCTCCGAAGATCATCCTCAAGCGGTTTTAATACGGGGATTAAACCAAATAACAGGACCGGGAAAAGTAGGGCGTGAACTTAAAATTGACAAATCTTTTTATGGCGAAAGCTTAGAATTTTCGCAGAGATTATGGATAGAAGATGCGCCTGAATTAGCGGATTTCTGCACCGATGTTCGTGTCGGTATCGATTATGCCGGCGATGAATGGAAAAACAAACCATGGAGGTTTATTGCCAGCAAAAAGTAAAAAACATCTACCATTAAATACATAAAAAAACGGAAAAGTACGTCAATACTTTTCTGTTTATATTTTTATTTACCATAGCATCAATTAATACTGTCAAGTCCTTCCAATTCCATTTTTGCATCTTGTATCGACTCTTGCTTATCCTGAATAAACTGCTGGTCTACAACAATTTTATCTTTAACAAAAACATCTTTAGCAATAATTGCCAGAAAAATTACAATTGAAAGAAAAAATAAGATTTTGGGCAAAACCTGAGATTTTTCTCTCTTTTTCGTCATTGCTAAAAGCGAAAAAACAACAGCTAATGCAACCGGAATCAACGCTATCGTTCCCATGGGCAAAAACGTCAAAACGAGAGCAATTAAAGAAAATATTGATGCTAAAACTATAAATACTTTTCTCATTTTTTGAATTAATTTAAACTCCTGTAGCTTTCAAAAGAGTAACTTGGCCTACTCCTACAGGTATACTGAATTTTATCAAACAAGGTATGCGTTTACTATCGGCTGATATCCAGATAAGATTTTTATCAGCCCCTTTCAATTTGTTCGTCTTGGCCGAAATCGACAACTTGTAACATTCTTTTTTACCTAAGTTTCCTGCCGGGATTGTCTCTTTCCCTAATAACTTCACCCAAACAGGCAATTGCTTTTCATCAAAAATTATAACAAATGGTAGCGATTGACCATTCTTAATTTTTGATAAATCAATCATTCGTAACTTATAAACCATCGAAACCACGTCGCTTGCACTTGCCGGGACATTTAATGTACGTTTAGTTTCAGCTCTTTTCATACGTGAAGCAACACTTGTTAGCGAAGTTCCGGCAGCTGTAAAGCTATATTTTTCAGTTTTAGTATAACCACCCTCCAGTACGTTTCTTTTATAAAGACTTGGCTTAAGCGTAATTGGCTCTACATAAGATTCATACAAATCACGTATTTTAAAAAACGAATCCCATTTATCAAAAGTAGATACCTCTATACTTAATCTGAGATATGTTTTTTTACTTGTATTCATTGGCTCAGTACGCATAGTAACCTGTGCCAGATTGGTCATCATCCCACCTAACTCATACGAACCTGAGAAAATTAATGTTTCGTTGGGTTTGATCTGCGAAACACCAACCTGAAAGATTGCTGATAAACAAAGCATTAAAAACACCTTTTTCATATACAAATCATTAATGCTTTAATACAAATAAATTATGCCTCACCACTTCCAAATGACATAGGTACAGGTGGAACAAATGAGTTTTCCTGAATTTTAATCTTACCGTACTGATTTTCATATTTGGTAATATTTTCCTGCAAAGCAAAAAGCAATCGTTTGGCATGTTCAGGAGTTAATATAATTCTTGATTTTACATTTGCCTTAGGTGTTCCGGGCATGATACGAATGAAATCGATAACAAACTCAGAGGTTGAATGAGAGATAATTGCGAGATTTGAATAAGTGCCCTCGGCAACTTCGGCCGAAAGTTCAATGTTTAATTGATTGTCTTGTTGTTCCATGTTTAGTATAATTTTTATAAACGCAAAGTTACAACTTTTATTCTATATGTTTAAAACGAATAGGCTAAGAGTTCCATATTTCTGTTAAGGATTTGCAAAGTTGTTCTAACAGCAAAAAAGTTACCTCCTTCAATATTGATCTGAATGTTACTAAATAATCAACATCTAATTACCATACCAGGGACTTTAATCATCTTTATTTGCGAAATTCAAAACTGATAATCCTGTTTATACTCATCTATATAATTCTTTAATGTCAATTGCAGATCGACCATCAATACTTTATTCAGATTTTGAAAATAAGTCAAACTTTTCAACCATTCAGTGCTGTTCTTCGAAACAATAGGAAATAACGAAGTAACAGGCATTGCGTATTCAGATTCTAATGATTGAATATAGTATTTCATATCCGATATTTCATATTTGATCTTATTCTCTTTAATAGTAAGGGTTAAAATATAATCAGTTTTAGTAGCCCCACTTCTCATCGATTTATTTCCAAAAGAATTTGTTTCAGATTTATGAGGGATATTTGCAGAAGCAGTCGCAATCATCTTCCCCGCTTCTAAATTTGAATAAAACACCTGAAAATAAGAAAGGACAAACCATTGTTCGCATCTTTCAAAGATTATTTTTTTACTTAAACTGTCAATTTCAATAATATCAGAAAATTGGAGTTCACTTTTTGTAGTATCAATTTCTATGATCGGATATACATATTCTTTACTAAATTTATTCCATTTTTTAATCAATTCATTTTTAGTAAAATCATCCGTATTCGGAGATTGTATTATCGAATTTACATAATTTCTCTCTAATTCAATCGTTTGAGATGATAAGCAACAAAAGATTGTTTGAACGAAAATTAAAATACTAAAAAACAATATTCTATTCATGGTTTGAAATTTTTGAGTGAATATAATTAAATAAGGTCGTAAAGTTAAGTAAAAATATGAAATACTCATCAAAAAAGAATATAGCACATAAAAAGCACTCAGACACGCTCAAACTTCAAAACGTCGCAGACTTTTGAACGTTTCTTTTTTCAAGAAATGAAGCTATAAACAAAGAAACGTTTTAGTGTCTCGTTCCCCGACGACTAAAAGCTTTGCACTCAATCTTCAACGATTCAACAATTGAACGATTCAACAATTCAACAGTTCAACAATTAACTCTCAGATAAGTCCAATAAAAAAAGCCCTCAGATAAATTAATATCTGAGGGCTTTAAAACGGCGGCTATCTACTCTCCCACCTTTCGGCAGTACCATCGACGTGGACAGGCTTAACTTCTCTGTTCGGAATGGGA
>Ga0209373_10004334_pt1 | contig 12294 bp, 9 predicted proteins | sample Higcelweek5metaG_FD_187173 | JGI IMG/M metagenome (GOLD analysis project Ga0209373, IMG submission 187173) | Freshwater pond sediment microbial communities from the University of Edinburgh, under environmental carbon perturbations - High... | ecosystem: Environmental > Aquatic > Freshwater >... | reverse complement strand
GCCCGGCCGCTCATCGTCAGCGCCAGCCGCCGCACCGACATTCCCGCGTTTCACATGGAGTGGATGCTCACCCGGCTGCGCGAAGGGTTCGTTGACGTCGCCAACCCGCGCAACCCGAAGCAGGTGCGCCGCGTGGAGCTGACCCGCGAAGCCGCCGGGTGCCTCGTTTTCTGGAGCAAAAACCCCGCCCCGCTCTTCGCCCGGATCGGCGAACTCGAAGCGTTCGGGATTCCGTTCGGGGTTCTCTTCACCCTCAACGCCTATGGTGCGGACCTCGAACCCGGCGTGCCGCCGCCCGAGGAACGGATCGCGACTTTCCGCGCCCTCTCCCGCCGGATCGGGGCGGAGAAACTGGCCTGGCGCTACGATCCGATCGCCCTCTCGAAGCGATACGATGCGGAATTCCACCGCCGCCGCATCGCGGAACTCGCGGAACACCTGGCGGGGTCCACCAACCGCTGCATCGTGAGTTTCCTCGACTTCTACGCCAGGACCGTCCGCAACACGGCGGGGCTCGGTCTTTATGATCCCGCGTCCGAAGAAAAGAGCGCGCTCGCGCTCGAACTCGAAGCGATCGGGCGCGAGCGCGGAATCCGCCTCGAAAGCTGCGCCGAAGCGGGGCTCCCCCTCCCCGCCGCCGCCTGCATCGGGGCGGACTGGGTTGAAAAAATCTGCGGGCGGAGGCTCGAAATCCGCAAGGATCCCGGCCAGCGCCCGCTCTGCAACTGCGTCCGCAGCGTGGACATCGGCGCAAACGACACCTGCCCCCACAACTGCCGCTACTGTTATGCCAATCGCTAACGAAAGAATTTGAGAAGGAGCACGGTCTGCTCCAGCGGCAGGGCGGTGACGACCGCTTTGCCGTTCTCGAATTTGACCGGGAGGTCGTAGCTGTTTCCGGTCATCAGGTCGATCGCCACCGGCGGCTGCGTGAATTCGCCGAGGCCGTCGATTTCGAAACTGACCGGGCGGCTGTTGAATTCGCCGCTGAAAGGCAGCATCGACCAAAGCGCCACCAGCCGCTCACCCGGCGTCGCGGGGTTGCAAAAGGCGTAGGCGCGGACGCCGTTGGCGGCTTCGATCTTCGCCTCGTCCCAGTCCTTGACCAGTTCGCCGCGGACCATGCTGCGGTGCAGCGCGTCTTTGGTGATCTTAACTTTGAGTTCCCGGTCCGGCTCCGCTCCGGACAGCAGCGAATTCATCCGCCGGAGCACGTAGTAGGCGGGCTTGCGGCTGTAGTCGCCGCGCAGAAGGCCGAAATTCGCCTCGTCGGTCGCCGGATTCGAGCCGTAGTCGTCGAGGAAGTCGTACTGGCAGCTCACCGCGACCGGCAGCGCCAGGCTTTCGACGAAGCGGCGCAAGAGATAGAGCGCCTGCGCCTGTTCGCTGAAGCCGACGTAGAGTCCCTTCACCTTGGCGTCGCTCATCTCGAAGGTGGTGAAGCCGAACTCGGTCACCCAGAGCGAACGCGGCGTCCCGGTCTTTGCGAACCAGGCGTGGTAGGATTCGACGAGCCCGCGGAAGGTGTGTTCGTCGTCGCCCACCGCGATGCCGTCGCGCTTGACCAGCCGCTTGCCGAACGGAACCTTTTCCGGCGGCAGCGAAAACGAGTAGGGGTGCTCGACCACGCCGTCAAGGTTCTTCGACAAACCGACGCCAAGCGCGTGGAAGTTGGTCGGGGCGCAGGAGCCGAGGCCGATCACGGTCTTCTCCGGCGCAATCGCCTTGATGAGGTCGGCGGCGGCGTTGGTGTATTCAACGTGTTTCTTCACCCACTCCGAAACGGTGCCGTCGCTCTCCCAGCCGTTCCAGTTGCCGTCTTTGCCGTTGTGCTGATAAGTCTGCCGCCATTGGCCGAAGTTGTTCGGCTCGTTACCGAGCTCGTAGACCTTCACATAGTCGCGGCTCTGTTCGACCACCGCCCGCACCCGCTGGAGGAAGTCCGGAATCGTTTCGGTCGCGCTCATATTGATCACCACGATCTGGTCGATGTTGCGCTCCTTCGCTTTGCGCAGCGTTTCAAAATCGGTGTCGCGGATCTTCCAGCCGCCGCCGGGGAGCTGCTCCGTCGCCAGCCCTTCGCGGATGTACTTGAAGCCGCACGCGGCAATCTCGTCGAGCAACAGGTCTTTGGGATACCAGCCTTTGAACGGGCCCTCCGGCTTCGGCGCGTAGCTGAAGTGAACGCAGGTGCCGAATTTCGACGTTTTGATTTCGCGGCTGTTTTTCGGTTCGCCGAGGTTGATCGCAGCAGCAAGCTGCCCGGCGAGCACGGCGACGAATTCGCCTTCCGCGCCGGTTTCGGACTTCACCCGCAGCGCGATCCGGTAACGGTTGCGCGGGTTGGCTTCGCCGGAGAACGGCGCCTTGTAATAGATCGGCTTCGTCTTGCCCGGTTCGAGCCGGTAGCGTTGGACAAGGTTCCGCCCCGGCTGCGGGAAGGTGATGGCAAGCTCGGCCGGAGCCGCCGCTTTCCCCGCCGTCGGCGTGAGTTCGAGCATCGCCCCTTCGAGTTGCGGAACCCATTCGCCCCGGAGCGTCCAGCCCGCGAGCGTCTGCTCGAAATTCCCGCCGCTCACGGCGGTGGCCGGGAGTTGCGGAACTTCCGCCTTGAACGACCGGATGGTCAAGACCCCTTTGGGCGGCATATCCTTCCCTTTGGTCGCCATCAGCCAGACCGACTTGATCGGCATCACCGGCTGTTTGTCCTGCGTCGAGCCGCCCCAGGCGGAGGACCACGGCCCCTTGACGCTGAGTGTCAGGTTATTTTCGCCCGGTTTCAATAGGAATCCCCGGCCCTGGAAGAAGCGGCCGTTGGCGTCGACGATCCGGTAATTGAACCCGACCGGCTGCGAAGCGTTGACGGTCACCGAGAGCAATTCGGCGGCGGGAATCAGCAGCTTGGCCGGGTGACAGCCGACATAAGAGCCGCCGTCACTGAAATCGTAGCCGAGCTCAAGCCCGTCGGCTCCGGCGGAGAGCGAAACCTTCGCCCCCTTGAATTCCGCGCCGTTGAACGAGCGCCAGTTCGCGGTCGAGCGGCAGCCGTCGAGCATCACCTCGGCGGCGGGGAGAAGCGCCGCAGCAGCGAGCGCAAGCAGGACGGCGGAGAGTTTGAACAATTGCATGTTTAATTGATTTCCTGTCATGGCGTTCTACGGAACGATATAGGTATCGGGACGCTGCGGATTCCACTTGTTGTACGGCTTATACTGCGCCTCGGCCCAGCTCACGCCGAGCTGGTCGTTGTTGTAGAGCCCGCGGTAGACCGAGCCGACCTCGGGAGCTCCGGTGCTGGAGTAGGCGAACGACGCATGGCCGTCAAGCCAGGCCACCGAAGCGTTGCGGCCGTGGAACGGGTACGCCACCGGCTGGCTGCTGTCGGCCACCGCTTTGGCGAAATAGTAGCCGGAGGGCCTGCTGACATTCACCTCGGTCGCCGCTTCGACGAAAAGCACCGTCGAAGAGAGCAGCCTGCTCCGGGACGGCTTGTAGCCGCGCAGGTAGTCGCGGTTGAAACCGTAGGAGACCCGCCCGTCGTCGAACCGCTGCGTGGGATTCGCGCTGTTCAAATTCATCTTGTCCTCCGGGCACCACCAGAAGTTCTTGTTGGTCTTGTTGTTGACCACATAGGGCCGGAGAAGCTGGTGCCACTGCGGGTAAGTTCCGTTGTTGTAGTAGAGGACCCCCCGGTTGGAATCGACATACATCTGGGTGCCGAGGTTGATCTGCTTCACGTTGCCGGTGCACTTCGACCTGTAGGCCGAGCGTCGCGCCTGGTTCAGCGCCGGGAGCAGCATCGAGGCGAGGATCGCGATGATCGCGATCACGACCAGGAGCTCAATCAGGGTGAATTCATGCTTTTTCATCATTTCCTCCGTTCTGTTGATGATGATTATCTGAAAGACGGGAACGCATTTATCGCATTGCGGGAATCGTTCTGACCGAGTGCCGTTCGACCAGGGACGGCTCCTGCCTGAGATGGAAGAACGGCTGCTTGCCCTCGATCACTTTTTTGAGTTCGGCGTGGGCCGTTTCGATGCTGAATTTCTCATCGTTGCGGATGCAGTCGAGCGGCGGGCACATGAACTGCGCCCCGGCGGGGTCGTCGTGGGCAACGATGCTGACGTCGTCCGGAATCGCGATGCCGCGGTCGCTGAACGCCTTGTACACTTCAAGCGCCGCGGAGCCGCTGATGACGAAGAGCCCGGTGAAATCGAGGCCGTTCCGGTCGAGATAGGCGCCGAGGCAGTCATAGGCGCGGTGTTCGCTGTTCTCCCAGCTCCCGACATTGGTCTCGATCGTCGTAACCGAGACGCCGGAGAGCCGGGCGAAATCGGCGAACCCCTGGCAGCGCATGTCGAGGCCGTCGCAGTGCGGCTCGGTGACCAGCATGGCCAGTTTGCGGTGTCCGTGGTTGAGCAGATGGGCGGCGGCGATCGCGCCTCCGGCCGGGGCGTTGCCGGAAATCATCGAGAGCCCGAGGTCGGCGACTTCGTGGCTGACGATCACCACCGGAACCGACAGCGAACAAATATAGCGCAACCCTTCGCGGCTGATCGGCCCGGCCGGGGGGATCACCAGCAGCGCGTCGCAATCGTCCACCGGAAACAGCTTGAAATATTCGCTGCCGCGGTCGATCGTCCGGCTGCTCAACCGGAATTCCCCGGTCCGGTCGGCGTAATTCCGCCAGGCCGCCTCGAACTGCCGGAACGACTCGCTCGGCCACTTCGGGTAGATCAGCCGATAATGCAGCACCCGCCGCGGCGACAGGTTCCGGGTGAAATAGCCGTCTCCCGGACGGCGGACCACCACGTTTTCGGCAATCAGCTCCGCCATCACCTGCTCGATCGTCCGCTGGCTGGTCGAAAAACGCGACATCAGCTTGCGGATCGGGTGAAAACGGGTGTTCGGCGGCAGGGTCGCCGCTTCACTCTTGAGTTCGATGACGATCTCGTCTTTCCAGTCTTTCATCACGCACTCCCGATGATTACATATTACTACGTATAGTATGATGTATTCATACATGATCGGCAAGAGGGCAAAAGGGAAAAATAAGAAAAAAGCGGGGCAAATGTTGGAATATCGTTTCCCGGAACCGGAGAGGCTCCGCCTGCGGCGCGAGCGGGTGAGTTGACCTGGCGGTCAACTCCACCGCTGCCGCTCACTGCCGAACTCGTTCGGCAATTGAGCTGTTTAGTGAGCGACAGCCCTCGCCTCCGGCGGGCAGGGCGCTTCGCCCCTGCACCCCGACCGGCAAGGTGCCGGTGCCGAGGAAGGGTTGTTCCGCGTCAGCGCCGGGGCGGCAGGAACTCGAAGATGTGCTCAATGTCGCCCGCGCCGATCACGGCGAGCAGCAGCGGACGTTCGTCTTTGCAGTCGAGGGCGGTGCGGGCGATTTCCGGCCAGTCCGCGTCGAGGTAGCGCGCGTTCGGGCCCGCCGCCGCGGCGAGGTCGCCGCCGCCGGACGGACCCGCTTCGCACCAGGCGGCGAACACCGGGGTGACGATGACCGAATCCGCCTTCGCCAGTTCGGCGGCGAGCTGCGGCAGGTATTTGTGCAGCCGCGCATAGCGGTGCGGCTGGAAGACGATCCGCAGATGGTGTTCCGGATACCCGAGGCGCAGCGTCTCGATCGAGCTGGCCAGCTCGGTCGGGTGGTGCGCATAGTCTTCGATCACGGTCAGGCGGCCGGAACGGAAGTGCGCGGTCATCCGCCGCGCCACTCCGGGGAAGCTGTCAAGCGCGGCCTCCGCCTCCGCTTCGCCGATTCCGAGCCGCATGGCGGCGTGGATGGCGAGGTGGGCGTTCCACGCCTGGAAGCCGATCCAGCGACCGCCGAAGCGGCCTGGTTCCGGCCGTTCAAGCCGCTCCGCCGCCGGGTGGCCGGCGAAGAGTTCGTCGGCGTGCGTCCCCGCACAATAAATCAGGTGTTTGCTCTGGAAGGCGAACCGGCGGAAGTTTTCGAAGAGCTGCGCTTCGCCGCCGACGCTCCAACTGTGGTCGTCTTCCACGTTGGGCACCACGCCGAGAAAGGGGTGGACAAAGGTGTGGGTGCCGTCCGACTCGTCAACCTCCGTCACGAACAAATCGTCGCCCTCCCCCGCCGAGGCCGAGGGCGCGCCGTTGACCGCCGCCCCGATCAGGAACCCCGGCGTCTTCCCGGCATGAACGAGAATATGGGCGATCATCGCCGAAACGCTGGTCTTGCCGTGCGAGCCGGAAATCGCCACCGGGCGACGGTATTCCGCCGCCAGTTTCGCCAGGAATTCGCCGCGCCGGAGCTGGGGAACCCCGAGCTCCGCCGCCCGCGCCCGTTCCGGATTCTCCGGCTGGACGGCGGAAGAGTAGACCAGCAGCTCCGCGGCCGACGGCAGGAATTCCGCGGCGTGCCCGGCGTGAACCGTCGCGCCGAGCTCCGCCAGATGGGCGGTCTTGCCGCTGAGTTCGCGGTCGGAACCGCTCACCCGCGCGCCGCGGGCAAGCACGATTTCGGCCAGCGGCGCCATCCCGGCTCCACCGATGCCGACGAAATGGATGCAACTGGCGAGCTTATTCATCGAGCTGGAATTGTGTGTTGTAAAGATTGCAGTAAATCCCCGACCGGGCCATCAGCTCGTCGTGGGTGCCGGACTCGGCGATGCGCCCGTCTTTGAGCACGATGATCCGGTTGGCGTTGCGGATGGTCGAGAGCCGGTGCGCAATGGCGAAAACCGTGCGGTTCGCCATCACCCGGGTCAGCGCCTCCTGCACCAGTTTCTCGGTCACCGTGTCGAGCGCGCTGGTCGCTTCGTCAAGGATCAGGATCGGCGGATTGCGGAGAATCGCGCGGGCGATCGCCACGCGCTGTTTCTCGCCGCCGGAGAGGCGGAACCCCTTTTCGCCCGCCTCGGTATCGTAGCCGTCGGGATGCCGCCCGTCCACGATAAAACTGTGCGCGTTGGCCAGCTTCGCGGCTTCGATGATCTCCTCGCGAGTGGCGTTCGGGCAGCCGTAGGCGATATTTTTGGCGATGGTGTCGTTGAAGAGGATCGCATCCTGGTTGACCACGCCGATCACGTTGCGCAGCGCGGCGATCTGATAGTCGCGCACATCGACGCCGTCGATCTTCACCGCGCCGCCGGTCACGTCGTAAAACCGCGCGATCAGGTTGGCGATGGTGGTTTTCCCGGAGCCGGTTTCGCCGACGACGGCGACCATCTCGCCCTTTTTGATCTCGAAGCTGACGCCGTCGATGATCTTGCGGTCGTCATAGGAGAATTCGGCGTCAACCAGTTCGACCTTGTCCCGGAATTCCGGGAGCTCCTTCGCATCCGGCTTCTCCGGCAGCGAGGTGTCGGTGTCGATCAGGTCGAAATAACGGTCGGCGGCGGCCATCGAACGCTGGATCGACGAGACGACCTTCGACATATCCTTGATCGGCCGGTAGGCCATGAAGGCCGGAGCCAGCAGCGCCGCGATCACCGTCAGCGAAATCCCCTGGCTGTAGGCGTAGACCAGGAACACCAGCGTCGAAGCCACCGCCACCACCTCCATCAGCGGAGAAAGCAGCAATTGCAGACGCAGCGCCCGGATCACCTGCTTGAAGTAGCGGCGGTTCTCGGCGCGGAAACGGACGCATTCGGCCTCCTCGGTGTGGTACGCCTTGACCACGCGAATCCCGGTGAACACCTCGTGCATCCGCGAAAAAACCTCGGCGATCCGCGCAAAACTCTTCTTGTACACCCGCCGGATCCTCCGGCCGAGGAAATGGATCGGCAGAAAGATCACCGGAATGCCGAGCAGCAGGATGATCACCAGCGAATAACTGTTGTATTCCCGGCAGGCGAGAAAGATGGCGACCAGACAGGCGAAAATCTGGATCGGCGCGCTGGTCAGGTCGGCGATCGAGTTCGACACCGCGTTTTCGATCGCCGCGGTATCGTTGGTGCTGCGGCTGATCAGGTGGCCGATGTCGATCTTGCCGTAATAGTGGAGCGACTGGTTGACCAGCTTTTCGAACACCTGGTCGCGGAGGTCGGCCACCACTTTGGACCCCACCCAGCGCGTGTAGTAGTGGCTGATGAACGTCGCCAGGTTCTTGACGGCCCAGGCCACCACCAGCACAAAGACGTAAATCGCGAAAATCGGCCACGCCGGACGCCCTTCGGGGCCGACCGTCTCGAACCGGAACTCGACCGGCCAGCTCACCGCGATCTCATGCTCTTCCACTTGGTACGGCAGGCTGTACTTTTCCTGGGCCCGGCGCGCCTGACTCAGGAATTTGGTGAGTTGCGGATCGGTGTCCGCCGGGTGCAGCAGATCGCTGACCGCCTGTTCCCGTTCCTCGCGGGTCAGCCCGGGTTCCCGGTCAAGCAGCGTCACGATTTTTTCCGCCTCGACCTGATAGGAGGAGGACGTCCCCCCGCCGCCCGGTTCGACCATGCCCACCAGTTGGGGGATCATGAGCAAACTCACGAACAGCGAACCGCCGACCAGCAGGCCGAAGAAGATTCCGACCGACAGCCGGAACCAATAGGGGCGGGCGTATCCGAGCAACCGGAAATAACTTTGCGCCTTGAATTCGCCCTCGTTGCCGTCTCTACGTCCCATATTGGTTCCTCAGGCGAGGAACGCGGCGATCGCGTCCACCACGGCCCTGCGCTGTTCGGAGGTGGATTCCGGATAGATCGGCAGCGCCATGATCCGTCCGGTCGCCGCTTCGCTCTTCGGGTAGTCGCCCGGCTTGCCGCCGAGGTTCTCGAAGCACTTCTGGAGGTGCAGCGACAGCGGGTAATAGACCGCGCAGCCGATGCCCATCCCGCGCAGGTGGGCGACGAGCGCGTCGCGTTTGCCACCGGCGATTTCGACGCAGTACTGGTTGTAGATGTGGCGCACCGGGTACCCGGCCAATTTCGGCAGCGAGACTTTGCCTTCCAGTTTGGCGGCGGCGAAGAGTTTGTCGTATTCCGCCGCGTTGTGCTGGCGCGCCTCGCTCCAGCCGTCGAGGTAGGGCAGCTTGACCGAGAGAATCCCCGCCTGGAGCGCGTCGAGGCGGAAGTTGCCGCCGACGTACTCGTGCATGTAGGTGCCGCTCTGGCCGTGGTTGCGGAAGATCTTGAGCAGCTTCGCTTTTTCCGGGTCGTTGCAGGTCACCAGCCCGCCGTCGCCGAAGCAGCCGAGGTTCTTGCTCGGGAAGAACGAGAAGCAGCCGTAGTCGCCGATCGAGCCGACGCGGCGGCCCTTGTACTCCGAACCGATCGCCTGGCAGGCGTCTTCGATGACGATGAGGTGGTGCTTCTTCGCGATTTCCATGATCGGGTCCATGTCGGCGGCCTGGCCGAAGAGGTGGACGGGGATGATCGCCTTGGTGCGCGGCGTCACTTTTTCGGCGATTTTCGCCGGATCGATGTTGTAGGTCGCCGGGTCGATGTCGGCAAACACCGGCGTCGCGCCGACCCGGACGATCGCGCCGACCGTCGCAAAGAAGGTGAAGGGCGAGGTGATGACTTCGTCGCCGGGCCCGATCCCCTCGACCATCAAGGCGATGATGAGCGCGTCGGAGCCGCTGGTCACGCCGACCGCGAACTTGCTGCCGCAGTAGGCGGCGGCTTCGGCTTCGAATTTCTCGACCTTGGGGCCGAGGATGAAATACTGGGAATCGGAAATCTCGGAAATTTCCCGAAGAATCTCTTCCTTGATCGTCGCGTACTGCGCCTTCAGATCCAGCAACGGAACCGCCATGTTCAACTCTCCTTACACTCGGTATCGAAAATCGCGGAAACTCCGAACGGGGAGTTCCGACACAGACATATTTCTTATAATATAGCCCGGCATCCGCAATCTTTCACCTTTTTTTCTCTTTTTTTTCGCAATTTACCCGGCCGCGAGGTATATTATCCCACAAAATGAAGCACCAACGCGGGAGTGATATGCGGACCGGAACCGAATTTCAATGTGAGATCGAAACCTGTGCAATGGGCGGCGACGGGCTGACCCGCATGGACGGGGAAGTGATATTCATCCCGGAAACGCTGCCGGGCGAGAAGCTGATCGGGCGGATCGCGGCGGAGAAGAAAAACTTCTCCCGCGCCGAAGTCGTCCGCTTCGGCTTCAAAAGTCCGCACCGGGTGGAACCGGCGTGCCCGTATTTCGGGCGCTGCCCCGGCTGCCGCTACCTCCACGCCGACTATGCGTATGAGACCGAATTGAAACTCGTCCAGCTCCTCGGCATGATGGACGCGGCGGGGTTCAAATACGACCGCGCCGTGGTCCGCGCGCCCTTCGCGCCGCTTCCGGAGCTCGGCTACCGCAACAAGATCGTGCTCCACGCCCACAAGATAAAGGGTGAAACCTTCTTCGGCTACGTGATGGGCGACAATACGACGGTGACCGACATCGCAGAGTGCCCCCTCGCCCGCCCGGAAATCAACGCGGAGCTGGCGAAACTGCGCGCCGACAAGGGGTTCCTGTGTTCGCTGCACGAGGGGATGGACGTCACGTTCCGCTATACCGAACACGACGGCGTCAGCTACTGGCGCAACGCCCCGGCGAAGAACCTCACCTGGCTGCACGAAGCGACCCCGTTCGGACCGCTCGCGGTGCCGGTCGGCAGCTTCTTCCAGGTCAACCCCGCCGGGGGCGCGCACCTCGTCGAACGTTTCCTGGAAACGGTCGAACGCGAAAAACCGCTCCGGGTGATCGATCTTTACGCCGGGGCGGGGCTCTTCGGCTGCGCGGCGGCGAGCCGGGGCGTGACGGAGATTCTCGCGGTGGAATCCGACGCGGCCGCCGCCGAAGCGGCGAAATTCAACCTCGGGCGTTACGGCGCGACGGGGGCCCGCGTAATCGCCGGGGACGCCGCCGACGCGCTCAAGGAACTGGAATCGGCGGAGCGGACGCTTCTGGTGGTCGATCCGCCGCGCAACGGGTTCTCCTTCCCGGCGATGAAGGCGCTGACGGAGAGCGGGCTTGGGCAACTGGTATACATCTCCTGCAACCCGGCGACGTGGACGCGCGACGCGATCCGGCTGGCGAAGGGCGGTTTCACGCTCCGCGGCCTGGAACTCGTCAACATGTTCCCGCGCACGGAGCACTTCGAACTCTTCAGCGAATGGACGCGCGGCTGAACCTATGGCGGAACCGGTAAAAAAGCACAGCGACGGGCACCGCCAGCGGCTGCGCGAACGCTTCCTGCGGGCGGGGCTCGACGGGCTTCAGGATTACGAGGCGCTGGAGTTGCTGCTCACCTACGCGATTCCGCGCCGCGACGTAAAGCCGCTGGCCAAGGAGTTGCTGGAGGAGTACGGTTCGCTGGAGAAACTGCTCGACGCGGCACCCGCCGACCTGCTCGACCGCCACGGAATGGGCCCCACCGCCGCGACGCTGGTGGTGCTCATCAAGGCGCTCTGCGCGAAGTACCTGGAGCAGAAGGCGCGCGACGTGGACGTGCTCGATTCGACCACAAAGGTGGTGGATTTTCTCCGCATGAAACTCGGCGGAGGGAAGAAGGAGACCTTCATGGTGCTCTTCCTCAACAGCTGGAACCACCTGCTCGAATTCCAGACCTTCGCCGGGACGGTGGACCGGGCGGCGGTCTACCCGCGCGAAGTGGCGGAGAAGTGCCTGCTGGTGCGCGCCACCTCGGTGATCATTGCCCACAACCACCCGAGCGGAATCTGCATGCCGTCGGACGGCGACCTCACCACCACCCGGCGGATCCAGGAGGCGCTGGCGACAATCGACGTGCGCCTCGTTGACCACATCATCGTAACGCCGACCACCCACCTGAGCCTGCGCGGCTGCGGCAAGCTCAAGTAGGGGATGGCTTATTTTGCCGTTTCGATCAGATAGGCCATCGTCCCGCCGAACGCGGCGGTGTCGATTTTGAATGCGAGGACGCCGTCGGCGAATTTCGCCGGGACCGTCCCCTTCGGCAGCCCGTCAAGCCCGATCGCGCGGACCGTATAAGTTCCCGGCGCGAGTTTGAGCGAAACCTCCGCCGACGCGCGGCGGATCAGCGCCGCCTTCTCCCCCCAGTGCTCGACCGCCTGCATTGACTCCGAACTGTAGCGGATGTGCCGGTTGGTCACGTCGGTCTGGTGGAAGAGCAGGATCCGGCGGCTTTCCCCGAGCGGAGAACCGTCCATGCCCGACGCCGTGACGATCTGCAGCGTCGGCGTGCCGCCGGAGAAGGCGAGGATGTTCCCGGCGAGCGCTCCGCCGAAACTGCTCAGGCTTTCCGTGCGCGGCGTGACCACCCGCAGCGTGCCTTTTGCGGTGTTGTAGACGGTCTCGCCGGTTTCGGCGGTCTTG
>Ga0209373_10004333_pt1 | contig 12294 bp, 12 predicted proteins | sample Higcelweek5metaG_FD_187173 | JGI IMG/M metagenome (GOLD analysis project Ga0209373, IMG submission 187173) | Freshwater pond sediment microbial communities from the University of Edinburgh, under environmental carbon perturbations - High... | ecosystem: Environmental > Aquatic > Freshwater >... | reverse complement strand
ATTTCGCACCAATTTCCTTAATTCCTTTTAATAATTTTGGTAATTCATATCTTGGAACAACCGTATCTTCTTCTTTATAAATCGAATTCGCTTTTACCGCTTCCGCCACAGAACGACGCATTTTCCAAAGTGCATTTTTTTGTTCTTCGGTATCGGCAAACAATACTTCGTCGATTTCAAATTGCTCTACGACTGCCAAAATTTGTTCGGCTTCTTGCATTAAAATTTCAGGATAATTGCTATCTGCTTCAATCAACAAATGCGCTTGAACGTTGTCTTTTACTTCCACATTCAAACCATCTACAAATTTTAATGTCCAATCAATCGCATCGCGTTCCATAAACTCCAAAGCACTTGGTACAATTCCGGCTCTAAAAATGGCTGAAACCGCTTCACAGGCTTGCCCCGCTTTATAAAACGGAACTAAAAGTAAAACGTTATGTTTGTTTTGAGGTAATAATTTCAATACAATTTTAGTCACGATGCCCAAAGTTCCTTCACTTCCGACCATCAATTGCGTAAGGTTGTAACCTGTTGAGTTTTTTAAAGTATTAGCACCAGTCCAAATGATGTCTCCTGTTGGTAAAACGACTTCTAAATTCAGGACATAATCTTTCGTAACTCCATATTTCAAAGCTCTTGCTCCACCTGAATTTTCTGCAATGTTTCCACCAATAAAACAACTTCCCATACTACTTGGATCTACAGGATAGAACAAACCTTTTTCGGCAACAGTTTCGCGTAAAACTTGTGTAATTACACCAGGTTGAGTTGTAACTTGTAAATTTTGTTCGTCAATTTCAATAATCTGATTGAATCGCTCCATTGAAATACCAATTCCACCATAAATCGATAAGGCACCACCACTTAATCCCGTACGTGCGCCAATCGGTGTTGTCGGAATTTTATACGTATTCGAAACTCTTAAAATTTGCGCAACTTCTTCCGTATTGGCAGGTTTTACCACTACATGAGGTGGAAAACTCAAATCTTCCGTTTCGTCGTGACCATAAGTTTTACGAGTAGCTTCATCTGTAAAAATATAAGCCGAACCTACAATGTTTTCAAGCGCAAGTATTATTTCAGGATTCATAGTGTAAAATTGAAGTGTAAAGATAATTAATTTTATGTTTTTTGGGACACAGAATTTTTCGCTCGCAAAGGCGCTAAGTCGCAAAGATTTCAAAAAAACTTGGCGGAACTTTGTGTCAAACTTAGTGTAACTTTGTGATACTAACTCAAAACCCAATACCAAAACGCAATAGTAATCAAAGACAACGGAATTCCAATTCCAATCATCATGCTACTTAATTTCGGTTTTAATCCGTAATTGGAGGCTAAGATTGCACCCGTAATCATTGGCGCCATCGCAGATTCCAAAATAGAAACATCGATTTCTAAACCTTTTCCGCCTAATACAATTTTGTATAACAAGAAGAAAAAAGCAGGCATTAGAATTAATTTGAAAAATAATCCTAAAGTTAAAAATGACCAATGTTTACTTCGAGTATCAATTTTTAATTGTAATCCAACGGCTACTAAAGCAACTGGAGTTACGGTATTTCCAATTCTTAAAAAAGAGTTTTGCAACGCTTCTGGAAATTCTAATGTGAATATTGTACAAAAAAGTGCAATCGTAAAAGCAATAAAAGGTGGAAATTTTACAATCTTCAATACGATTTCTGAAGTACTTAAATTTCCTCTTGAAAAACTAGCTGCGACTAAAATACCTAATGTAGTTACGACTACGAATGAACCGGGTTGGTCAACAATAATGGCGGTTTTTAATCCATCTGCACCATACAAAGCTTCGATAATTGGAAATCCTACAAATGAAGTATTACTCAATCCACCGGTCAAAATCAAACAGCCAATTAGCTTTTTCGACCATTTGAAATAGGTTCCCAATGTATAGAAAAACACAAATGACAATCCAAAACCTAACCACGCAATTCCTAATGGATAAAGTAAAGCTAATGAAATTGTGATTTTCGGAATGTAATACAATGCCAAAGCCGGAAGCGAAACGTAAATCACGTATTGATTCAAACTTTGATAGGCATTTTTAGGAAATTGCGGTACTTTTTGAAGCGCAACGCCCAAAATCAAGCATAAAAATAGTAGAATGATATTTTCCATTTCCTAAAATCAAGAATACAAAGGTAATTAAACCTTGAGATTTCGATGTTTTATATTCCTACATTTTTTGTATTTTTACACAAAGCAAAACTCTTTTGAAAACACCAAATAAAAAATCGGCACTTTCAGAAATTCACGGCGTGGAACAACCTGAAACGTTGAGTACGGTTGTAGCGACTCAAATTCAACAATTCCGAAGAAAACAACCTTCGGCAGAAGAATTAATTGCTGGAATTTTAAAATGTGATAAAACAGCTTTAAGTCGTGCAATTACTTTGGTTGAAAGCACAAATCCTGAACATTTAGCTAAAGCAAATGAAGTGATTAAAGGTTGTTTGCCACATGCAAATAACTCAGTTCGAATTGGAATAACCGGTGTCCCAGGTGTTGGAAAAAGTACTTTTATTGAAGCTTTTGGAAAATATTTAACTTCCATCGGAAAGAAAGTAGCTGTTTTGGCGGTTGACCCAAGTTCGTCTATCAGTCACGGAAGTATTTTGGGCGACAAAACTCGTATGGAAGAATTGGTTAAAGATGAAAATGCTTATATCCGACCAAGTGCTTCGGGCGATACGTTAGGTGGCGTTGCCAGAAAAACTCGAGAGACTATTATTTTATGTGAAGCTTGTGGTTTTGATACGATAATTATTGAAACCGTTGGAGTAGGGCAAAGCGAAACTGCTGTTCACAGTATGGTAGATTTCTTTTTGCTGTTGAAAATTTCAGGCGCTGGCGATGAATTACAAGGAATCAAACGTGGTATCATGGAAATGGCAGACACTATCGTAATCAATAAAGCCGATGGCGATAATATTGCGAAAGCTAAATTAGCCAAAACCGAATTTAATCGAGCGTTACATTTATTTCCAGCTAAATCTTCGGGTTGGATTCCGAAAGTCACAACATGTAGCGCTTATGAAAAAACAGGAATTGATTCAATTTGGGAAATTATTTCCGAGTATTTTGAATTGGTAAAATCTAATCACTATTTCGAAGAAAAGCGTCAAAATCAAAACCAATTTTGGATGATGGAAACGATTAATGAACAATTGAAATCACATTTTTACAATCATCCGAATATCATTCAACTACTGGAAGAAAACAAAAAAGCCGTGCAAAACAATGAAATCTCACCATTTGCAGCGGCTATGAGTTTGTTGGAACAGTATTTTTCTGAAAAGTAATTAGCTGTTACTCTAAATCTGAAAACTATTCTTGCTCGTAACGTTCAATTTCTCTATCGTAAAATTCTCCAGCAATGGTAATTAAATGTTCCATTTCTGATTCTAATTCTTTTTCGTCTTCTTCTTCGATGTCTTCTAAAAATTCTACTTCGTCATCTTTTAAATTGATTACGAATCGTGGATATTCTAAATGGATTACGAAAATATCTTCTGGAAAATCGGTATTATCTCCGATAACAAATTTTGGTAAGTTCATGTTTTTATGATTTTAATTTCTTCTTGTTATTGTAATTGAACTTGTTCTTGAGTTTGCCCTTGAACCAGTTTTTTAGTCAAATAATTAAAGCGAATATACAAAAATAATGCGGCAGCGGTTAATCCAGCTAAAAGTCCAATCCAAACGCCAACAGCTTTTAATTCGGTTTCCAATCCTAAATAAATGGAGATAGGAAATCCAATTACCCAATACGCAACAAACGTAATATACATTGGAATTTTAGCATCTTGTAATCCACGAAGCGCTCCTAAAACCACCACTTGCAAGCCATCAGAAATTTGAAAAACAGCTGCCACCAAAAGTAAATTGGCTGAAATTGCGATTACTTCTAAGTTTTCGGTTAGATTCTTTACATCGTTGATATCTACGAAAATATATGGCAAACTCGTGTGTAACAACACAAATAATAAGGCAAAAACCACTTCGATTATTATCGTTAATAAGAAAATGGATATCGCTACTTTTCGTAAGGTAACATAATCATTTAATCCTTTTTGATTTCCAATGCGAATCATAGCCGTAACACTCAATCCCATGGCAAACATAAAAGTCATCGAAGCCAAACTTAGTGCAATTTGATTTGCTGCCTGACTTGTAGTTCCAATCATGCCACATAACCAAATGGCTCCAGTGAACAAAGCCACTTCAAAGAACATTTGCATAGCAGAAGGCATCCCAATTTTAATAATTTTTTGGTTGACTTCTTTCTTGATTTCTTTAAGACTAAATCCTTTAAAATACGGATGGAATTTAGGTTTTAAATTCATCATGTAGTGCATAAAACCTAGCATCACAAAACGAGAAGCAATAGTTCCTACAGCAGCTCCAACGATGCCCCATTTTGGGAAAATCCAAATTCCGTAGATTAAAAAATAATTAAGTACCACATTGGTAATATTTCCAATAATAGTTGCCCACATCGAATATTTCGTTTCACTCAAACCGTCGGCAAACTGTTTGTACGCTTGGTACATAATTAACGGAATTAACGAAAAACCGACGATATCTAAATACGGTTTTGCCATTTCTACAACCGCTTCGGGTTGTCCCATGTAAGCAATAAGTGGTTTCGAAAAGAAAATCAAAGTAAATAATGCTACACCTAAAATCGTACACAAATACAATCCGTGATGAAACGCAGAACGACCTCCAGCTACATCATTTTTTCCATCTGATTCCGCTACTAAAGGCGTAATTGCAGTTGAAAATCCAATTCCTAATGACATTGCAATGAACACAAAACTGTTTCCTAATGACACAGCAGCTAACTCGGTTGGACCTAATTTTCCCACCATGATATTATCCACAATTCCCACAACGGTATGACCTAACATTCCTAAAATAATAGGGTAGGCAAGTTTTAAGTTATGTGAAAATTCTTTAGAGTAGTCGGAAAAAGTCATTTTGGCAATTTTGAGGCAAAGGTAATAATTTGAAAAGGATTTCAAGAAAAAACCTGTCAGGATTCGAAATCGAGACAGGTTTAAAAAATATGTATTTTGCTTATTTTTTAATATTTGGATTTTGTGTATCACTTTCAATAAGTCCGTCTCGTAAACGAATGATTCGGTGTGCGTAAGCGGCAATGTCTTCTTCGTGAGTTACTAAGATTACCGTGTTTCCATTGGCGTGAATTTCGTTAAATAAATTCATAATTTCAACAGAAGTTTTACTGTCTAAGTTTCCAGTTGGCTCATCGGCTAAAATGATAGAAGGCTTGTTAACCAAAGCTCTCGCCACCGCTACACGTTGACGTTGACCACCTGAAAGTTGATTTGGTTTGTGATCCATTCTGTCGTTCAAGCCTACTTGTGTTAATACTTCGGTAGCACGTTCCACACGTTCTGATTTGGAATGACCTGCATAAACCATTGGCAAAGCCACATTATCCAAAGCCGTTGTTCTTGGCATTAAGTTAAAGGTTTGAAAAACGAATCCAATTTCTTTATTACGAATTCCTGCCAATTCATCGTCTTGCATTTCGCTCACGTGTTTTCCGTTTAAAATGTAAGTTCCCGAAGTTGGTGTGTCTAAACAACCTAAAATATTCATCAAAGTGGATTTCCCAGAACCTGAAGGTCCCATCAACGCTACATATTCTCCTTTATTGATTTCCAAATCGATGCCTTTTAACACATACACGATTTCGTTTCCTAAAGGAAAATCTCTTTTGATATTGGTTATTTTGATTAACGGATTTGCCATAATGAAATTAGAATTTAGCCTCTCGACTTCGCTCGAGATGACAATATTATTGATGTAACACTATAATAAGTAGAAAAAGAAAGGAATTTGTTACAACTAAAAGCGAATTCTTTCAAACAAATGCGAACTTATGGTTTTATTCGGATTGATGATGAAATGTTCCTTTTTTTGTTCGGCTCTAAAAAAGACAATTCCCCATTGAAACGTATCAATCGTAACGGAAACTTTAGAATGATTTTTTATGATTTCCCAAGCGTCTTCCATATCGGCTGACCAATGAATGTCATCAAAAATCCAAACAGAATCATTTGAAATGGATGGAAGTAAGGCTTCAAAATAATCTAAAGTAGCTTTTTTGGAATGATTGCCATCGAAATAGATTAGGTGATGGGTGGTAGGTGAAAGGTGAAGGTTTTTAAAATAGCTTGAAAATTCGGTATTAATGAATTCTATATTTTGAAAATTTGAATTTTTATCTTGCAATTGAACTTGCGCTTGCTTTTGTGTGTTTGGGCAACCTTCTAATGTGATAATGTTCGTCCCGAAGTTTCGGGATCCCAAAGAAAGTGCTGAGGTTGCTAATCCTAAAGAAGTTCCAATTTCTAAAACGCTTTTGGGTTGAAAATAGCGAACAATTCTAAAAAGCAATTCCGCATTTTTTGGAGTAATTCCAGCGGTTTTTGCGATTTTTGCAATTTCTCTGGTATTCGATTTAAAAACTCGTGAACCCGCACCAAAATCAGTAACTTCAATCGTGTTTTTATTTTCTAAAAGCGATTTTCTATACGATTTTAAGGTTTCGTATTCTGGATACTTTGTGTTATTATAAAAACATTTCGTAACCAAATCAAATACAAATGGAGAGTGCAGTCCATGCTCATTTTTGGAGTGGAAAAGGAATTTTATGTAGGATTTAATTTGTTGTAGCACAGAGGTTTATTTTGGAAAATATTTTGAAAATTATTCTAAACGATAATCATCAAATTCATAAGTAGTTGATTTATTTTTAAAATGAATTACTAAATTTTCTTTAACTTCATAAGAGTAAACTTCTGGAGCATCACCATTTTCGTGTTTTTCATAAAATAAGTTTCCTTTTGTCCACCACTTTCCTTTTTCAGTAAATGTTTGAATTTCGCAATCTTGTTTAGTTGTAAACATAATAACATAAGTTCCATTTGCAAATCTTTGAACAATCCAGTGCTTTTCTACTCCTTCTAATTGTTTTTCAACTTCAAAACCTTTCCAAATACCAACAAGTTTTTTATCATTATTGTTTTCTGATTTGAAAGATGTAAATAATATAATTCCTAAGAATAGAATCAGAGTTTTAAATGTTTTCATTTTAAAAATAATTAGTTAGTTATATCGATTGTTTTGATGTTGTTAGTTGTGAAGAAAAATAAAAAACCTTCTGCTGATTTTCTATACTCAAGTTCTTTTTCTTTTTCGTAAAGGTATTTATTTTGTTTTTTTCTTTTGTTGTTTTCTTTTTTAATGTCTTTAAACTCTTTTTCTAATTCTTTGTCAGATTCTTTGGATGAATTAATCGTTTCTTCTAGTATTTTTTTGTACTCTTCTGATTCTTTATATTTTTGAAAGTGTTTCAATTTTAAATCGATAAATTCTTGGTTTGATAAATGTAGTTCTTTAATGTAGTTTCCTTCTTTAATTTCAAAGAGCGAATAGTTTTCATAAACTGAACTATAGCCCATGTGAACGTATTCTAATAATTCACCGCGTGGGCATATTAATACACCATTATAAAAATTGCATTCAAAATCTTTTATCTCTTTAAAAGCTATAGTATAAATAGATATTAATTCTTCTTTATGATTTCCTTGGTCATCTTTATAGTATCTTATTTTGTAAATATTATCAACAATTAATTTGTTGTTTTTTATTTTAAAATAAGCAATGTATCCTCTCCACAGTCCTGTGCTTATTGTTGTGAATGTATTATCAGGTAATGGATTTTTTTCGAAATAAGTTTCGAGAGGATTGCAATGTAGTTTTAGTGTATCTTTTTCAATGATTAGATAATCAGGTGCTTGGGCGGTAGCACTAATTTTGTTTAAGCTAAAAATAATTAAAGATACTATGATGAAGATTTTATTTATTTTCATTTTTTTGTTTCTATAAACAACGAATTTTCTTATGAAAAATTGTATTAAGAAATTTTTTTGTTTTAAATAAAATTGAAAATTAATTTATTCCATTTTACTCGATAACTCAAACCAACGTTCTTCTTTTTCTTCTAAAGATTGAATAATTTTTTGTAATTCGTTGGCTTTTGCTTCAATCTTATCATCCGAAACTTTTCCGTCGGCGAATTCTTGTTCGATTTGTTTTTTATTGAATTCTAAATCTTTTATTTCGCGTTCTAATTTATTGAATTCCTTTTGTTCATTGAAATTCAAACCCGCAGAAGCAGTGTTTTTTTCTTTCCAACTTACTTTTTCAGTACTAACCGAATTTAAATTTTTTGGTTCAGCCGAATCTTCATAACTTCTAAAATCCGAATAATTTCCTGGGAAATCTTCAATCTCACCTTCACCTCTAAAAACGAATAAGTGATCCACAATTTTATCCATAAAATAACGGTCGTGACTCACCACTAATAAACATCCTGGAAAATCTAATAAGAAACTTTCCAATACATTCAACGTCACAATATCCAAGTCATTTGTAGGTTCATCCAAAATCAAGAAATTCGGATTTTGAATTAAAACCGTACATAAATACAAACGTTTCAATTCGCCACCACTTAATTTTTCTACAAAATCGTATTGTTTTTTTGCATCAAATAAAAAGCGTTCCAATAATTGCGAAGCCGAAATAATTTTACCTTTCGTCAACGGAATATATTCGCCATATTCTTTGATGATATCAATAACTTTTTGTCCCGGTTTTGGATTGATACCACTTTGTGTATAATATCCAATTTTGATTGTATCACCAATAATTACTTTACCCGAATCAGGTTGAATCGTTTGGGTTAAAATATTTAAAAAAGTCGATTTTCCTGTTCCATTTTTGCCAATAATTCCAATACGTTCGCCACGTTGAAATGAATAGCTGAAATCTTTTAAAATGGTTCTGTCAGGAAAGTCTTTGTTCAATTTTACCATTTCGATAATCTTGCTTCCCATGCGCTCCATGTTGATTTCGAGCTCTACCACATTTTCTTTTCTTCGGCTTTCCGCTTTTTCTTTAATCACGTAAAAATCATCTTGACGCGATTTCGATTTAGTCGTTCTAGCTTTTGGTTGACGGCGCATCCAAGCTAATTCTTTTACGAATAAGTTTTGGGCTTTGTCGATACTCGCATTTTCAGAAGCCAAACGTTCTTCTTTTTTCTCTAAATAATATGAATAATTGCCTTTGTATTGGTATATTTTTCCGTTGTCTAATTCGATGATTTCATTACAAACACGTTCCAAAAAGAAACGGTCGTGCGTTACCATAAACAACGTGATGTTTTCTTTTGCAAAATAATCTTCTAACCATTCAATCATCTCTAAATCAAGGTGATTGGTTGGTTCGTCTAAAATTAATAAATCAGGTTTGCTAATCAAAATAATTGCTAACGACAAACGCTTTTTTTGTCCACCCGACATGTTTTTGACTTTCATTTTTAAGTCTTCCAACTTCAGTTTGAACAAAATTTGCTTGAATTGCGTTTCAAAATCCCAAGCATTGTGTCGGTCCATATCATCAAAAGCTCTTTGATACGCTTCTTCATCATTCGGATTTTCTAATGCTTTTTCGTAGCGTTCAATTACCTTCAGAATTTCATTATCCGAAGCAAAAATATTTTCCTCAATGGTTAATTCGTCTTGCAAATTATTGTTTTGCGACAAAAACGCCATGTTGATTTCTTTTCGAATCACCACTTGACCTGTATCAGGCTCATCCAAACCATTAATCATGTTCATAATGGTGGTTTTTCCCGAACCGTTTTTAGCGATAAAAGCTATTTTTTGATCTTTATTAATTCCAAACGAAACGTTGTCAAATAACACACGTTCGCCATAAGATTTGGAGATATTTTCGACTGATAAGTAATTCATAATATAATTTAGAAATGCAAAAATAGTTTATTGTAACTAAAGATTATAGATTATTTCCTAACTTTGTGAAAATGCATTTTATGACTTCCAAAAAGAAAAATAAAATAGAAGAACCAGCAGAAGCTTACGAAGTAACTCCTAAAAGTGAAGTTATTGCGAGTAATGATGCTTGGGAGCAATTGCCAGAACATGTCCAAAAAGCAATTGAGCTGGGTATTGAACAAGCAGACAAAGGTCTTGTTTTTACTCATGAAGAAGTTATGTCTAATTTGAAAAAGAAATATCCTTTTTTGAATGGAATATAAGGTTATTTGGGTTCCTTTAGCTGTTGAAACTTATATGGAAGAAATTGATTTTATTTATTTAAAATGGAATCAAAAAGAAGTTGATGCTTTTGTCATGTTAGTTGATAAAAATTTTAAAAGATTATCGATTAATCCTTTAATTGGTCAAATTCATAAAAATGTTTACAAAATAGTTATATCCAAACAAACATCATTGTTTTATAAGATTATTGAGAAAGATAAAAAGGTCGAATTAGTGTATTTTTGGAACAATAAAAAAGATTTTCAATAAATCATGCAACTATCCGTAATCATTCTCAACTACAACGTCCGCTACTTTTTAGAGCAATGTGTTCTCAGTGTTCAAAAAGCATTGGAAGGCATTGATGGAGAAATTATTGTCATTGATAACGCTTCATCTGATGAAAGTTGTGAAATGATGAAAGCCAAATTTCCGCACATAAAACTAATCGAAAACAAGGAAAATTTAGGTTTTCCAAAAGGAAATAATATCGGAGTTGCTCAAGCCAAAGGCGAATACATTTGTATTTTGAATCCTGATACCGTTGTTGCGGAAGATACTTTTTTTAAAATTTTAAACTCCCAACTCGTAACTCGTAACTCCCAACTGGGAATAATCGGTTGTAAATTAATCGACGGTACAGGAAATTTCCTTCCCGAAAGCAAACGTGGGGTTCCAACTCCTTGGGTAGCTTTTACTAAGATTTTCGGGTTATATAAAATTTCGAATTATTTCGGAAAATATTACGCCCAACATTTATCTGAAAACGAATCAGGGAAAGTCGATATTTTAGTTGGCGCTTTTATGGTAATGAAACGCGAATTATATTTAAAAGTTGGCGGGTTTGATGAAAATTGTTTCATGTATTCAGATGATATAGATTTGAGTTATTTGGTGTTGAAAACAGGAAAATCAAATCATTACTTTCATGAAACTTCGGTGATTCATTACAAAGGAGAAAGCACCGTTCGAGATGGTACGTATATGAAACGTTTCCGCGAAGCGATGCAATTTTTCTATAAAAAGCACTTCAAGAAATCATGGTTTTTTGATGTGATGATGCAAGTGGGAAGTTTTGTTTTTAGTCTTTTGAAGAAGAATCAACAAAAGAATGAAGTTCGGATTATTGATGAATACATCGTTTTTTCAAGAGAAAATTTAGAATTGAATCTATCAAAAAAAGCAACTTATTTAGCTGATTTTAATCAATTTGTGAATCAACCTCAAAAAAACATTGAAATAATATTCGATACGACGACATTTAGTTTTGTCGAAATTATTACTTTTATGCAGTTAAATAAGAGTAAAAATCTAAGTTTTAAGAATTACATTTCGAGTTCGAATTACCTAATAGGAAGTAATAATTCGAACGATAGAGGACAAATAATTTTGTTGTAAAAAATTATTGATTTCTTTATAAAACGAATGAAAAATTAGTATTTTTGCAAACCAAATACAAAAACACAACTTTAGTTTAAAGATATGGCAAAGTTTGAATTGAAATTACCTAAAATGGGTGAAAGTGTTGCAGAAGCAACCGTAACCAACTGGTTAAAAAAAGTTGGCGATAAAATTGAAATGGACGAAGCAGTACTTGAAATTGCTACTGATAAAGTAGATAGCGAAGTGCCTTCGGAAGTTGCAGGAACACTTGTTGAAATTTTATTTAATACCGATGATGTAGTTCAAGTAGGACAAACTATCGCTATTATCGAAACGGAAGGTGGTGCTGTTGCATCAACTCCAGAAGTTAAAGCAGACGCTCCAGTTGCAGTTGCAGAAGTAGCAAAAGCAGTGGAAGTAGCAAAAGAAACTGTTGCTCCAGCAGATTTTTCAGCATCAGAAAAATTCTTTTCACCTTTAGTTAAAAATATTGCAAAAGAAGAAGGAATTTCTTTGGCTGAATTAGAGGCAATTGCTGGTTCTGGTAAAGATGGGCGTGTTAATAAAGAAGATTTATTAAATTATATCAAAAATAGAGGAAGTCAGCCTGCAGTTGTTGCAACTCCAGCGGCGGCTCCAAAAGCAACTCCAGCTCCAGTAGCACAAGCCGTTCCAGTTTCTGTAAACGGTGGCGATGAGATTGTTGAAATGGACAGAATGCGTAAGT
>Ga0209373_10004332_pt1 | contig 12295 bp, 6 predicted proteins | sample Higcelweek5metaG_FD_187173 | JGI IMG/M metagenome (GOLD analysis project Ga0209373, IMG submission 187173) | Freshwater pond sediment microbial communities from the University of Edinburgh, under environmental carbon perturbations - High... | ecosystem: Environmental > Aquatic > Freshwater >... | reverse complement strand
CTCGGCACTGGTCGGCCGCTACGGTTCGCTGACCATCCAGGCCGACGGCAGCTTCCGCTACGTCGTCGACAGTCTGAATGCCGACGTCCAGGCGTTGCCCAACAACGGCACTTTCCTCACCGAATACTTCACCTATACCGTCACCGATGAAGCAGATCCGGCCGCACTCTCCGACCAGGCGCAGATCGAGATACACATCTTCGGCGTCAACGACCCACCGGTCGCCCAGGATGTCTTCTCGGTCGCTGTCGAGAAGGGCGGCATCGCCAACGGAACGGTCGGCATCGACCCAAACGGGGACGCACTGCTCAACGACACCGACCCCGAGGGCCAACCGTTGGCAGTGATCGGGATCCGCACCGGCACCGAGTCGGGCACCGGCACGGCGGGAACGGTCGACGGGGTCACGGAATTGCGTGGCACCTACGGCTGGCTGAAGATCGCCGCGAACGGCGATTACACCTACCGCGTCGATAACGACCTCGCCGCCGTGCAGGCGCTGCGCACCTCGTCCGACAAGCTGTTCGATTACTTCACCTATACCAACACGGACAATGGAGTGCCGCCATTGCCCGACACCGGACAGATCACCATCGAGATCCGCGGCGCCAACGACAACCCAATCGGCATGGACGACACCGCCACCGCCGTCGAGGCCGGCGGCCTCAACAATGCCGTTGCCGGCACCAACCCGACCGGCAACGTGCTGACCGACCCTATCACCGGCGACACCGATGTCGATTCAATCGCCAATGGCGAAACCAGGACCGTTTCGGCTGTCCGCACCGGTGCCGAAACCGCCACCGGCACCGCCGGCACGGTCGGCGTCGCGCTGGCCGGCAGCTACGGCACCCTGACGCTAAACGCCGACGGCAGCTACCAGTATGTCGTCGACAACGCTAATGCCGCCGTCCAGGCTCTGCGCACCAGCGGCAATACGCTGACCGAACTGTTCACCTACACGGTGAGCGACACGGACGGCGCCACTGACCTCGCGCAGCTGACCATCACCATTCAGGGCGCCAACGACACGCCGCTCGCCAATCCCGATGTGGCGACCGCCGTCGAGGCCGGCGGGTTGAACAACGGCACCGCCGGAACGGATCCGGGTGGCAATGTGCTGACCAACGACAGCGACGTGGATGCAGGCGACAGCAAGACCGTCACCGCGCTGACCAACAGCGCCAGTGTATCGGGTACCCTCGGCACGGCGTTGGTCGGTACCTGGGGCAGCCTGACGCTGAACGCCGACGGCAGCTACACCTACGTGGTAGACAACACCAACAGCACGGTTCAGGGACTGCGCACCAACGGCAACACCCTGACCGAGACCTTCACTTACACCATGCGCGATGCAGCAGGTGCCACTTCCAGCACCACGCTGACCATCACCATCCAGGGTGCCAACGACAACCCGCTGGCGGTGAACGACACGGGCGCCGCCATCGAGGCCGGCGGCCTCAACAACACCACGCCGGGCAGCAATGCCAGCGGCGACGTGCTGTTCAACGATACTGATGTGGACAACGTGGCCTATGGCGAGACCAAGACCGTTTTGGCGATCCGCACCGGCACCGAAACCGGCAGCGGCACCGCCGGCAGCGTCGGCAGCGCACTGACCGGCACCTACGGCGCGCTGACGGTGAACGCCAACGGCACCTACACCTACGTCGTCGACAATGCCAACGCGGCCGTCCAGGCGCTGCGCACCACCGCCGACACGCTGAGCGAGACCTTTACCTATACGATGCGCGACACGGCCGGCGCCACCGACACGGCTCAGCTGACCATCACCATCCAGGGTGCCAACGACACCCCGCTCGCCACGGACGACGTCGCCTATGGCTGGCCGGAAATCTTCGGCTCGCCCGGCTCCGGGCGCAATCCGACTGGCAACGTGCTGCCCAACGATAGCGACGTCGATGCCGGTGACAGCAAGTCGGTGTCTGGCATCCGCACCGGCACCGAGTCTCCCGTCGCCCCGCTGACCGCCGTCGCACCCGGCACGTCAAGCGGCAGCGGCGTACGGATCGACGGCACATACGGCTGGCTCAACATCGGCGCCGATGGCAGCTACCTCTACGAAGTGGATTTTGCACGAACCGCGGGCCTGGCCCCCGGCGCTGTCGTCCAGGATTTTTTCACTTACGAACTCAAGGATACCGGTGGCCTGACCGACCTCGCGCAACTGACTGTCTATATTCGCGGCAAGAATAATCCTCCGATCGCCCTGCCGAACTTCCCGATCGCCGTCGAGGCCGGCGGCGTGGCCAACGGGACGCCCGGCATTGATCCTGCCGGCGACGTCACCCTCAACGACTTCGACTTCGAGGGCGACGCGCTCACCGTCGACGCCATCCGCACCGGCCCCGAATCGGGCAGCGGCACGGCCGGCACCATCGGCAGCGAGCTGGCCGGCGCCTACGGCTGGCTGACGCAGCAGGCCGACGGCACCTTCACCTATCGCGTCGACAACGCCAATCCGCTGGTAGAGGCACTGCGCACCAGCGGCGACACGCTGACGGACTTCTTCACCTACACCGTATCGGACATCTACGGCGCGGCCGACCAGGCGACCATCGCCGTCACCATCCGCGGCGCCAACGATACCCCGGTCGCGCTGGCCGACGCCGGCACGGCGGTCGAGACGGGCGGCGTCGCCAACGCCACGCCGGGGAGCGACGCCACCGGCAACGTGCTGGCCAACGACAGCGATGTCGATGGCGCGGTCTACGGCGAAACGAAGGCCGTTTCCGCCTTCGCCATCGGCGGTTCGGCGGCCACCGCCGGCAGCGCGCTGGCCGGTAGCTACGGCAGCCTGACCCTGAACGCCGACGGCAGTTACACCTACATCGTCGACAATGCCAATCCGGCTGTCGAGGCAATGCGCACGCCGGCCGAGACCCTGGCCGAGACCTTCACCTACACGGTGATCGACGCCGCCGGCGCCACGGCGACTGCAACCCTTACCATCACCATCCAGGGTGCCAACGACAACCCGGTCGCCGCCGACGATGTCGGCCTGGCCACCGATGCCGGCGCTGCCCCGGTGACCTCGGGCAACGTGCTGCCCAACGATACTGACATCGATGGCGGCGACAACAAGACCGTGGTCGCCATTCGTACCGGCGCGGAGGCGGGCAGCGGCACCGCCGGCAGTGTCGGCACCGCGCTCGCCGGCAAATACGGGACCCTGGTGCTGAACGCCGACGGCACATGGACTTACACCATCGACACCGCCAACCCCGACGTACTCAACGCCGCCGGCGCCGGGCGCATCCTCAGCGACGTATTCACCTACACGCTGCGCGACACCGCGGGTGGTACCGACCAGGCGCAACTGGCCGTTACCCTCGACATGGTCGCCCCCTACCAGGAGCCCGGCACCAGTCCCTTCTTCGGCGACAGTTCGCAACCCGGCGTGCAACTCACACCCTTGCCCGATGTCGATCCGGCGGTCTTTATCCATCCCGTCGTCGCGTCCATGGAGCGGCAACTGCGGCTCTCGAACACGCGCAATGACGGCGCCGATATCCGTCTGGAATCACCGCCGGAAATCCAGTCGCTCACGCTGGGGGCACGGCTCGCCGGCGACCAGAGCGAGTTCGTCGGGCGCGCGGTGCAGGCCATCCGCCTGGTCAGCAAGCTCGACCAAATGCAGGTCGAGGCCCGCCAGGGTGTGGTTTCGCTATCCGCTGACGGCCTGCTCCCCGACCCCTCGGTCTTTACGCCCGATCCCCGCCTGATGGAGGAAACGCCCGCCGAACCGCGCGATGTACTCAAGCTGGCCTCGGCGAGCGCCCCCTCCTTCGGCGAACAGTTGAAGCTGGCGGCGCAGCGATTCAAGCCGGTTGCGATAAACTTCCATGCCAGCCGGATTCCGGTTGAGACCATTCACCATTCATGATGCGATCCAGATCCATGAACAAAACAAGAATAGCTTTTCCCTTGCTGCTCGGCACCGCGGTGCTGCTATCCGCCTGCGGCTCGCTGACACCGACGCCTTATACCAAGGGCGAGATCAAGGATCGCATCGCCAACGACCGCCAGAAGATGTTCGCCGATCAGGAACCGGTAACCGGCCCGATCACCTTCCACGAGGCAGCGGCGCGCGCGCTCAAGTACAACCTCGACTACCGGCTGAAGCTGATGGAGAGCGCGCTGTCGCGCAGCCTGTACGATGTGTCGAAATTCGACATGCTGCCGCGCCTCGTCGCCAACGCCGGTTACGCCGGGCGCAGCAACACCGCCGGCGGCATTTCCGAAGGCATCGACATCAATACCGGAAGGCCCGACGGCACGGTCAGCCTGCGTCCGTCCACGGCGACCGAGGACAACCGCCGCCTGGCCGGCCTGACGCTGTCGTGGAACGTGCTCGACTTCGGCGTTTCTTACTACCGCGCCCAGCAGAAAGCCGACCAGATCCTGATGGCCGAGGAGCGGCGGCGCAAGGTCGTGCAGAACGTGCTGCAGGACGTGCGCAACTCCTACTGGCGCGCAGTCGGCGCCCAGCGCCTGATCGGCGAGGTCAACATCCTGATCGACCGCACCGGCAAGGCGCTGGAGGCGGCGAAGAAAGCCGAGGACCAGGGCCTGTTGCCCCGCCTGCAGGCGCTCTCCTACCAGCGTGCGCTGCTCGACGCGGTGAGCCTGATGAACCTGCGCCGCCAGGACCTCGAGCTGGCGCGCGCCGAACTAGCCGCGCTGATGTCGCTGCCGCCGGGCACACCGATGCCACTGGCCGATAGCGAGGATCCGATCGTTTCGACGCTGCCCGCCGACACCGAGGCTCTGGAGCGCATGGCGCTCGAACGGCGCCCGGAGATCATGGAGGAGTGGTACCGCAAGCGCGTCACCGCGACCGACATCAAGATCGCCAAGGCACAGGTGTGGCCCAACCTGTCGCTCGAAGCCGGCCCGCTCTACGACTCGAACAAGTACCTCTACAACAACAACTGGGCCGAGGTCGGCCTGCGCCTCTCGCTCAACCTGATCAAGCTGCTGCAGTGGCCGGCGCTCGACCAAGCCCAGGCCGATCAGGAGCAAACCGACGATACACGGCGCATGGGACTGTCGATGGCGATCCTGACCCAGGTGCATGTCGGCAAGCAGCGCTATGAACTGTCGCTGTCCGAACTGAAGTTCGCCGAGGAGATCATGCGCGTCGATGGTCGCCTGCTTGAATACGCCAAGGCCGCCGCCTCGACCTCGGTCGACTCGGAGTTGGAAGTGATCCGCGCCGAAGCACGTTCGCTGCTCGCCCGCTACCAGCGCCAGGCCGCCTACTCGAACGCGCAGGCGGCCTGGGGCCGCCTCTACAACTCGGTCGGCCTTGACGTGATGCCCGAGGCCATCGAAAGCCACGACGTCAAGACGCTGGCCGCCGAGATCAAGCGGACAATGGGCGAATGGGGATCGGTCGGGCTGCGCCCGCCCGGGACGCCAGCCGCTTCCAAGGCGCCGGGTTAGGGCGATGCGACTGCTCCCCACCCTGGCCCTGCTCATCCCGGCAGCGGCGCTGGCCCAGACCCCGCCAGCCGCGCCTGCTGCCACCGCCGCACCACCGACAGCGCTCGCCACGCCTGCGGTGACGCCGGTCGCCGATGCCAACGCCATCCGCGTGCTACTCGCGCCAGAGGTTGAAACCACACTCGTCGCGCAGATGGCAGGGCGTATCGAGGTGCTGAACGCGGGCCTCGGCCAGCCGGTGGTCAAAGGCAAGCTGCTGGTTGGCATCGAGTGCGGCGAATCGCAGGCGCGGCTGCGCATGGCCGAGGCCGAACTGGCATCGGCCCGCGACACGCTGACCGGCAAGACCGGCCTCAAGCAGCTGAATGCCGCCGGCGATCTCGAGGTATCGCTGGCGCAGGCTGCGGTCGACAAAGCCAAAGGGGCAGTTTCGCTGGGCCGCTCGCAGGTCGCCTACTGTTCGCTCAATGCCCCCTTCAACGGCCGCGTCGCACGCATCTACGCCAAGCAGCACCAGGGCATCAATGCCGGCGCGCCGCTGCTCGACCTGGTCAGCGACGGTCCCCTCAAGCTGCGCCTCAACGTGCCATCGCTCTATCTCAAGCAGTTGAAGGTGGGTACCCAGTTCGACGTCACGGTCAACGAAACCGGCAAGACGTATCACGCCAGGGTGTCGGCCATCAACGCCCGCGTCGATGCGGTGGCGCAGACGGTCGAGCTGGAAGCCCGCATCGATGACAAGGCACCAGAGTTGCTTGCCGGCATGAGCGGCATTGCCCGCTTTCCCTTCAAGCCTTGAACCAGACCGCATTGCCTGACCCGCGACTGCTGCTGGCGGTCGCCGCGCTCGAGGAACGAGCGCGGGCGGCCGATTCGCTCAACCGCCTGGCCTTTTCGCTGGCCAATGACCCCCATCCATTGCTGGGTTTCCGGCAAGCTCTGGTTTTCGATTGCCGGGAACCGGACTGGGTATTGCTGTCCGTATCCGGGCTGGGCCGCCCGGCCGAGGATTCGCCCTATCTTGTCTGGCTCAAACGGGCCGCCGCGTGGCTGGCGACGCAGCCAATGTCGGAACAAAGCCTGTGGTTGGCCGCTACGGCCAGCGAACTGCCGGAAGATGTCGCGACGGGCTGGGCGGAATGGTGGCCAGCCGGAATCTGGTGTCTGCGCATCGTCGACCGCGACAATCGCCTGCTGGGGATGGCCGTCTATCTGCTTGACGCCTCGCCCGACCCGGAAGTTGCCCGGCAATTGCTGCGACTCGCCGCTACCTGGGGGTATTGCTGGGCCAGCCTGACCAGGGACAAGCCCAGCTGGCGCTGGCATCCGACACCACGCCAGAAGAAGCTGCTGGCCATCGGTGCCGCAGTACTCTTCTTGCTGCCGGTTCGCCAAACAGCGCTGGCACCGGCCGAGGTCGTAGCGCTGGATGCCACGGTCGTCGCCTCGCCGCTCGACGGCGTGGTCAAGAAGCTGCATGTCCGGCCCAATCAGGCGGTCAGGAAGGGCGAGATCCTGCTGTCGCTGGACGACACCACGCTGCAGAATCGCCTGGAGGTCGCCATCAAGGGCGTGGCGGTCGCCGATGCCGAACTCAATGCCGCCAGCCAGCGCAGTTTCGACAATGCGCAGAGCCGCAACGACATCGCCCTCCTCACCGGGCGCGCCCAGGAGCGTCGTGCCGAACTGGCGGCCATCCGGGCACAACTGGCGCGGGTCGAGTTGTCGGCGCCGCGCGACGGCGTCGCCGTTTTCGGCGACCCAAACGACTGGCTGGGCAAGCCGGTCGTCACCGGCGAACGCATCATGTTGCTGGCCGACCCGGCGACGCCCGCCATCCTGATCCACCTGCCGGTCGCCGACGCCATTTCGCTCGAACTCGGGGCGCCCGTGAAGTTCTATCTGAGCGCCCATCCGCTGTCGTCGATCGAAGGGCGGGTCTATGAAACCAGCTATCAGGCGATCACCACGCCAGACGGCATCGCCGCCTATCGGCTGCGCGCCACGATCGATGGCACGGCGCCCGATGCCCGGCTCGGTCTGCGCGGCACGGCCAAGATCTATGGTGGCTGGGTCGTGCTCGGCTACTACCTGCTGCGACGCCCGCTGGCAATGTTGCGCGCCTGGAGCGGCATTTGATGGATGCGGATTTCGCGCGGCCGTTGCCGCCGCTACGCGAAGACCTGCGTATTCTCGAAGCCGCGCCCGAGGCCGACGGGTCGCCGGCCTGGGTAATCCACGACCCGGTGGTCAACCGCTTCTACCGGATCGGCTGGCTCGAATTCGAATGTCTGTTGCGCTGGGGAGCGCCGGCGGCGGTTGTTGCCGCGGATATCGCCGCCATGACGCCGCTTCAGACCGACGCCGATCAGGTAGTGGCGCTGGCCGGGTTTCTCGATCAGCACCAGTTGCTCCGCCCGGGCCCGGAAGCCACCGACCGGCAGGCCTCCCGTTCGGCAACTGCGCCGTGGTTGAAGTGGCGCTGGTGGCTGCATCACTACCTTTTTTTCCGCATTCCGCTGGTCCGTCCGCAGGTCTTTCTCGCCCGTGCGGCGCGGCAACTTTCCCTGCTATTCCGGCCGGCTGCGCTGTGGGCGCTGGCTCTTCCGATCGGCCTTGGTCTGCTGCTGGTTTATCGGGAATGGGATGTTTTCAGTACGGCGGTGGTCGATTCGCTTTCGCCACGGGGTTTGCTCGGCTTTGCCGGCGCCCTGTTTCTTGCCAAGACGCTGCATGAGCTCGGCCATGCGCTGGTCGCCACCCATTTCGGCGTGCGCGTTGCCCATATGGGCATCGCCTTCGTCGTCATGTGGCCGATGCTGTATACCGATACCGGCGAGTCCTGGAAGCTGCGTTCCCGCCATCAGCGGCTGGCCGTGTCGGCCGCCGGCATTTTGACCGAACTGGCCTTGGCCGGGCTGGCGACCCTCGGCTGGGCGCTCAGCGAACCCGGCTGGCTGCATACCGCCTGCCTGTATCTGGCGACGACTAGCTGGATGCTCTCGCTGGCGCTCAACGCCAGCCCCTTCATGCGCTTCGACGGTTACTTCATCCTCTCGGACCTGCTGGATTTCCCCAACCTGCACGAGCGTTCATCCGCCCTGGCGAAAGTTGCCTTGCGTCGCACCCTGCTCGGTCTCGATGAGCCGTGGACGGAACACTTCCCTGACCGCCAGCGTCGCTTGCTGATCGGTTTTGCGCTGGCAACGTGGCTCTATCGCCTGGTGGTATTTCTCGGCATCGCCGTCGCGGTCTACCTGTTTTTTTTCAAACTTCTCGGCATCTTCCTTTTCGCCGTCGAACTGGCCTGGTTTGTGGCGTTGCCAATCTGGCGCGAACTCAAGGTGTGGTGGGGGCGGCGCGACGAAGTACGCAGCTCGCGCCGGCGTTTCCTGGCTTTCCTCGCCGGAATCTTGCTGCTTCTCGTCGCTATTCCCTGGAAGACCGAGGTACGCGGGGCCGGCGTTGCCCATGCTGCCAGGCAGAGCGCCGTGTTCGCCCCCTATCCGGCAGTAATCGTCTCCGTTCGCCAGGGCGGCCCGGTCGTTGCCGGGGATGTTCTGGTCAAGCTGGACTCGCCTGATCTGCGAGCGCAGGGCAGCCGCAGCGAGGCCAAGGTGCAGGCCCTGGCCTCCCAACTGACCGGCCTGCAATCCACCGAGCGCGGGCTGGATCAGGCAAGTGCCACGAACGAGCGTCTCAGCGAACAACTGGCTGAGGTTCAGGCGACCGGCGAGGAGCTGAGCCGCCTGAAGTTACGGGCCGATTTCACCGGGATCTGGCTTGACCTCGATCCTCAGAAGCAGGCAGGCACATGGGTCAATAGCAAGGAGCCGTTGGGCATGCTGATCGATCCGCGACGCTGGCAAGTGGATGCCTTTGTCGACCAGGCCAACGTCGAGCGCCTGCTACCCGGCGCCAGCGCCATTTTTTATCCGGAGCATCGTGTCGACGCCGTTCGTGGCAAGGTCCTAGACGTCGATTCCACCCCGGTTTCCCGCCTCGATCAGCCGATGCTGGCGACCCGTCACGGCGGGCCGATCGCCTTGGCGAGCCAGGCGCAGGATCTGATCCCGTCGGAGCCGCAGTTTCGCGTCCGGGTCGAACTCGACGAGCCGCTCGCCTCATCCTGGGAGGTACGCGGCCAGCTCGCTATCGAAGGCACGCGGCGCAGCCCGCTTGGCGACAGCCTCCGCAACCTGCTTGCGGTCCTGATTCGTGAGAGCGGGTTTTAGAGACGGAGCAACTTGACCGCTTGGCATTCAAAGGTCTGAGGAAGAAATCCGGAAACAAGGCGGCCAGCCCCGTTGCCGCCGCTGCGTCTGGCGTCTGCCAGAAATCGAAACGCCAGCACCTGCTCGCCAGCGGCGTCGTCGTGCTGCTGGCCGGTTCCGGCCGACGAAGAGTACCTCCTGTTCGTCGCGGGCCTCAAACGACTTGATCTGGAGGCTGGAAAGCAATCGCTCGACCTCCCGATCAGACAGTTTTCTGCCTTCGATCCGGGTTCATGAACCGATACTTTCGATGCCGGTGACGCGCCGCAGGGCTGACAGCCGATCGGACGCCTGCGTGCCAAAGGCCCGCCATGCGCCTTTGAATTTCTCGATTCTGGCGATGAGATTCAGGATCTCTTGCGTACTTTGGAGCGTTTCGGAACGGATCATGAAACCAATAGCGCACCCATTTACACCCAATAATGTGGATTTCCATTTCCAAACCCATTGAACCGGAATTTGCCGCCAAACTCACCCGCAAAGCGACAGATCGGCGTATATTCCGCCGTCGCTTTGTCCCCAGTTTCCGGAGATGGTTTTTCCTGATTGCGGTTTCTTGCCTGCCGTTTCTGAAACCGACTTGCCGCCCTTCAGCCCATGCCATTGCCCAGCACCGATCCCGACAATTACCAAGCCCTGCTCGCCGAAAAGCTTGCGCAGTTCAAGCTTGCCTTCGCAGCGTTCGCCATCCCCGAGCCCGAGGTTTTCCCCTCCGCCCCCGCGCACTACCGCCTGCGCGCCGAGTTTCGCGTCTGGCACCAGGACGACGATCTGCACTACGCGATGTTCGATCCGGAGAACCCGAAGCAGCCGGTGATGATCGAGGATTTTCCGGTTGCCGCCGAGTCGATCTGCGGGCTGATGCCGCGTCTGATGGCGCGGCTGCGCGCCAGCCAGACCTTGCGCGGCGGGTTGTTCCAGGCGGATTTCCTGGCGACCTTGAGCGGCGAGTTGATGGTCACGCTGATCTATCACCGTCAACTCGGCACCGGTTGGGAACTGGCGGCGCGCGATCTGGCCGCTGATCTCGGCGTCCAGATCATCGGCCGCAGCCGTGGCCAGAAGGTGGTGCTGGATCGCGACTGGCTGCTGGAGGAATTCGAGCTGAACGGGCGCCACCTGCGCTACCAGCAGGTCGAGGGCAGTTTCACCCAGCCCAATGGCGGGGTGAACCGGCAGATGCTGGGCTGGGCCTGCCAGCAGGCGGCGAGCCTTGGCGGCGACCTGCTGGAACTCTATTGCGGCAACGGCAATTTCACGATGGCGCTGGCGCCGCTGTTCGGCAAGGTGCTGGCCACCGAGGTCAGCAAGTCGTCGGTGCATGCCGCGCAGTACAACATGGCCGCCAACCAGGTCGACAACCTGGCGTTGGTGCGCGCGTCCAGCGCTGAGATCGCCGACGCGCTGGCGGGCCGTTCGGTGCTCAAGCGCATGAAGGACATCGACCTCGCCGGCTACCGCTTCTCGACGCTGTTCGTCGACCCGCCGCGCAGCGGGCTGGATGCCACGACGCTCGAATTCGCCGCCGGCTTCGACAATATCCTGTACATCTCCTGCAACCCGCAGACCCTGCAGGAAAACGTCGCCGCCCTGCAGGCCACGCATGTGGTGAGCGCTACGGCGGTGTTCGACCAGTTTCCCTATACGCACCATCTCGAGTGCGGCTTGCTGCTGACCCGGCGCTGAACAAAGACGTTCGCTGCCATACTGACGGTTGCCGCGCCACAGGTCACCACCATGCCGGAACAACTTGCCGCACAAATCCAGCACACGCTCGCCGCGCTCGCCGACCCGGCCCGGGCCGCGGACATGCGCGCCTATCTGCGGAACCAGTTTCCCTTTCTCGGCATTCCGACGCCGGCCCGGCGCGCCGCGCTCAAGCCGCTGCTCAAGGTGGATTTCGACCAGAAACGGCTGTTGACCGCAGCCGACCAACTGTGGCGCCTGCCTGAACGCGAATATCGCTACGCCGCCAATGACCTGCTGGCTCGCCATGTCGGGCGGCTCGACCTGAGTGCCGTCGCCCCGCTGCTGGCGCTCGCGCAGCGCGAACCGTGGTGGGAGACCGTGGATGGGCTGGCCGGGATCGTCGGCGACGTGGTTCGCGCTGGGCGCCGCAGCGACCCCGATGCACAGGTGACGATGGATACCGCGCTGCGCCAAGATTGCCTGTGGGTGCGGCGCATCGCCATGATCCACCAGCTTGGCTGGCGGCTGGAGACCGACACCACCCGGCTCTTTGGTTATGCCGAAACGCTGGCCCCGGAAGGCGATTCTTTCATCCGCAAGGCCATCGGCTGGGCCTTGCGCGATTACGCGCGCTGGCAACCGCAAGCCGTGCGCAATTTTGTCGCCACGCTGGGCGGGCGCCTATCGCCGCTCAGCGCCCGCGAGGCGACGCGGCGGATTTCTTGACGGTTGCGGTCGACTGTCGAAAAAGGCCGATTTTCAAAACACTGCCGCGCCGGGAAAAAAAACGGGGGCCAAAGCCCCCGTCGTTCGCGACTGACAGTTAGCCCGAATTACTTGCCTTCCGGACCGTCCTTCTTGCT
>Ga0209373_10004330_pt1 | contig 12296 bp, 12 predicted proteins | sample Higcelweek5metaG_FD_187173 | JGI IMG/M metagenome (GOLD analysis project Ga0209373, IMG submission 187173) | Freshwater pond sediment microbial communities from the University of Edinburgh, under environmental carbon perturbations - High... | ecosystem: Environmental > Aquatic > Freshwater >... | reverse complement strand
GCTTCGGAATAAGGTGTTACGAACTGTCCAAAATGCGTTGTAATCATTCATTTAATTGACATCATTAAACGTGTCCTTCCGCCGTGTCATCCTGATGAAGATCAGGATCTGCGGTGGAATACAAGACCTGGAAATTGAGGCGTTTTTGAAACCCTGCCACGATGCCGGAAAATACGTACATTTGCGGTTTAATAGACTTTCGGAAGCCAATTTATGAAACCAATCGGTTCAATCAGAAACATTATACGCCGCAGCGACTTTTTAAAAAACATAGTCGTGTTGCTGACCGGTTCTTCGGTGGCGTTGCTGATTCCGATTCTGATCATGCCGGTACTGACGCGTATGTTTACCCCCGAAGACTTCGGTGTCTGGGGAACTTTTTTTGCCATTGTCGGCATTTTTTCGGTGATTGCAAATGGCCGCTACGAGCTGGCTTTACTACTCCCGTCAACCGACCGTAAAGCGTTTAATTTATTTGCAGGCAGCATTTTGATTGCACTTATTCTGTCGGTTGTACTAACAATACCTGTTGCTATTGCCGGCAACGAAATCAGTGATGCGCTCGATGCGCCTGATTTGATGCCGTGGTTGTGGTTACTGCCGCTGGCTGTATTTACCAACGGAATCATTCAGGCCTGCAATTACTGGCATAACCGGCACAAGAAATTCAATATTTTATCCATGGGGCGTGTGGTGCAGAGTTCTTCAACGGCCGCACTGAATCTTGGTTTTGGCGCTGCCGCCTATTTTTCGGGCGCCATGATTGTGGCATCCATTGTTGGACAGATTTTGCTGGGTGCATATTACCTTTTCAGAATGAATCTGCGGCGCTTGATCCGATTGGTGTCCATGCCACAGATAAAGCGCGAATTGCATGAATACCGCCAGTATCCCGTTAAAAGCGGCCTTGGCATTTTTCTGAATATTCTGAAGGAACAGGCGCCCATTTTTTTACTGGGATTTTATTTTGATTTGATCATTGTTGGATTTTATTCCCTGATCGTGCGCATGTTCAATACACCGCTTTCGCTGGTTGCAGGCTCGGTTGGGCAGGTGTATTACCAGAAGGCGGTCGAAATGAAAAAAGCCGGCAGATCAGTCTTTACGTTATACAGGAAAACCACATTGCGCTTACTTGCAGGATTGGTGCTGCCGGTTATTGTTGTCATGATCTGGGGTGACGATGTGTTCGGCCCTTTATTCGGGCAGGAATGGACCGATGCCGGTGATATTCTGGTGATTTTCACGTTGTATTATGCCGTTCGTTTTGTGGTTTCGTCGCAAAGCTCATTGCTGCTGGTGTTCAGCAAACTCAATATTGAAGTGTTGTTCAATTCGGTTGCGCTGGTGTTGCAGGTTGGCTCGCTGGTAATGGGTGGTCTGCGCAACGATTATTATTTATCTTTGTATCTGATGAGTATCAGCGGTACTGTTGTATATGGCCTGCTGGGACTGTATTTCTGGATTTTTCTGAAAAAACAATCATGAAAAATATTGCAAAAGGGCTGTTGAATTTTTTCTGTTTTATTCCGTGCATCCGGAATTATCACAAGCGCTGGAAGTTGTTTGGCCGTGTGCCTTTCGGCTTGTTGTGGATCAGCTGGAAATACCGGCGTATATACGGAATCAACCGCGGCGTGCGCTTTCCACTGCATTTTACGTCAAGAATAATTGGAATACGGAACATCCGGATGACAGACGATCCGACGACCATTGGAAGCTTTGCACTCAGCGGTGATTGTTATTTTCAGGCGCTCAACGGAATTGAAATCGGTAAGGATTTTTTGTTTGCGCCTGGTGTAAAACTCATTAGTTCCAATCATGGTTTCCAAGATAAAAGCATTGTCGAAAAAGCAGATCCCATCCGCATTGGCGACAATGTGTGGCTGGGGGCCGGCGCGATTATTCTTCCGGGCATTTCCATCGGCAATAATGTGATTGTTGGTGCCGGCAGCGTTGTTACCAAATCATTTCCAGATAATGTGATTATTGCGGGAAATCCGGCCCGGGTTATCCGGCAGAATACTTCAATAAAAACAGAGTAAAACTGATATATGCATATTCTGTTTCTATCGGCCAACGATTTTAAAGAAAAGTCCATTCAGGTAATTCGCAAAACGCCTGAGGCCTTTGTTGCTGCCGGATGGAAGGTGACATATATTGTTGCGCGCGACCGGAGCAAAGCAGGAAATTATTTTTACGAAAAAGAAATCAATCCGGCAGGTGTTGATGTAATCCGTTTCGACATGCCGTTTACAGGCATACGTAGCCATATTAAAAATCATTTTTTGTTGACGGTCATTACTCAGATTGCTGCATGGATGACGATTTTCAAGCTGGCTAAGCGCGCCCGGAAATTTCTGAAAAATCCCGAAAACAAGGTTGATGTTATATACGGATACGAAGTGCATGGCGTCTGTGCAGTTGAATGGATGCGGCGTTGGGGCAGACTTAAACAGATGAAAATTGTTTCCCGTTTTCAGGGCACCTGGATGAGCAGCTATCTGCGCGAAGGGAAATGGTTGAAAAGACTATTGAATATTGATGATGTCATTGCGTTGAAAAGCCGCGCTGATCTTTGTATCATGACCAATGACGGCACCGATGGCAATGAAGCCATGCGCCGTTTAAAAAGCAAAGCGCTGCACAATCTGAAATTCTGGATCAATGGTGTTGATGAACAGAAACTGAATGCTGATGCGTATTCGGAGCTTAAGTCAATGTATAATCCGGATGGATCAAAATGCATTGTGTTATCTGTAAGCCGCATGGAGTCGTGGAAAAGAGTAGACCGCATTCTGGATGTGATTGCCTGCGCAGTAAAAAAACAGGGTGCAAAAAACCTCCTGTATATTGCAGCCGGCGAAGGGGCGATGCTCGCACAGTATCAGCAGCGCGTCAGGGAAGAAGGACTTGATGAATATGTTGTTTTTACCGGTGCACTACCACACGAAGAGGTGAAAAAATATCTGAATGTAGCCGATGTTTTTATATCGACCTACGATTTGTCGAATGTCGGAAATCCGCTGTTGGAGGCCATCAGAGCGAATAAAATTATTTTTACGCTGAACAACGGTGCAACAGGCGAATGGATTCGTCATCGTGAAAATGGCTTTATATATAACGTTGATGAGCATCTGATTGAAAATGTGGCAACCGATCTGGTGGCATTGATGCAGGATGAATCGTTGAAAACCCGCATCAGAAGCAATATTGAAAAAACGGAAGAAGAAAAATTGTGGACATGGAAGGAACGTATGGATGCGGAGGTTGAAGCAGTTGAATCAATGGTAAAAGGGGTATGAGTATTTTGCAGAAATGTGCGATGGGGGTTGTGTTTGCAGCTTTAATAGGCCTGGGAATCAGCTATGGTTCTTTGTATCTGTTTCATCTGGCAGGATTGGCCTTTCTGATTATTTTTTCTCGGGCAATGTTGATACAATCCGATGGATTAACCCTGAAAAATTTCATTACTGATCAGACGCGTTTCAGATTGCGCAATTTTTTGTGGCTGATGTTGGTGTGGTATGCTATAACGCTTATCTGGAGTCGGAATATGCAGCTCGGCTTGTATCATTTGTTTTACATTGCGAACGGAATTGTAATTGTACTAGCACTTCAGCAGGCCGTAAAGACTGCATCAGATCTGAGAAAAGTAATTTCAATTTCAGGGATTATTCTGTTTGTTGAAATGGCCATTTGTCTCATGGCTGGTATTTTTGGTATTCAATGGCCGATCTCGCCATACTCAGATTATATTGTGTTTTTTATGCGCGAGCCTGGCTTTGCTGAAAACCTGCCGGCAGCGGCTATTGAAGCCATCCGGCACACACCAACCGGTTTCAGATGGAATCCAAATGACCTGGCTGTGACGATGCTGATCGTTTTACCATTTTTTCTTTTTTACCGTAAAAGGGCTGTGGGAATTACTGGCACATTGGTTTCGCTGGTGATTATTCTGCTGACCGGCTCACGTGGAGCGTTGATAGCGCTTTTCATTATGGCGCTTGCGTTTGTTTTATTATATCTCAAACGGAAACAGAAAATAAGAGTTTTTGCCATTGCAACAGTCGGATTACTGATTTTATTTGCAGCATCTCCGTTTTTGAAAAAGCAATACCCGGTGAAATACCGCGAGATTTCGACCACGGGCGATGCCCTGAACAAATATTTGTTTACCGATCATGAACAAGTGAACGATACATCGTCGATTGCCATAAGACAGAACCTGGTTTCAAACGGCATGAGCGCTTGGAAAAATAGTTATGGAATGGGCGTTGGTGCAGGTAATTCAGTGCAGGTTCAAATGGACAATGACAATACACACGATGTGTACAGCATGCATAATTTCTGGATAGAAATTCTGGTTGAAGCAGGAATTCTGTTCTTTATTCTGTGGTGTGTATGGTACTTTTTATTACTGCGCAAAGTATTCATAATTGGTAAAAAACATTCGGATGATTTTATCCGCTACTGCTCGAAAGCCTCATCATTGGCTATGATTGGACTTGTCATCGGATTAATCAGTATGAGCTCGGCCATTTATTTTCTGCCGATGTATTTACTGTTCGGGATTGGTTTTGTGACCATCCGGCTGGCTGAATAAATCAAAATGATACGTTTACTGATACCGCACAGTCTTGTGCGGATCAGCGATGCGGTAATACCACCAGGCTGCAAAAATGAGAAATGCAGCGCCAACAACACCCAACAGCATAAAGGCCAGTTCCCAGTCTCCCAGCACAGCGCCGGCAACAATACAGCCTACACGCAGTATCAGATCGGCTACACTGATGAGCAAAGATTGTTTTTGTTTATTAAAAATCAGGGTGATTCCGGAAATGGGCGATACCAGAAAGTTGATGTAAATCCAGGGCAGCAGCAGCGCTGCAATTTCGCCGGCCTGATAATATTCGTCCGAAAAAACAAAAGCGAAAACATCTGGCGCAAAGATCAATCCCAGAATAAAGAAAGGAAATGAAAATACAAACAGGTTTTTCTGAATTTTAAACATCAGCGGGCGAATGTCTTTTCCCTCATTTGCTTTTTTCGATGCTTCCTCGTAAAAAACCTGTCCTACCGATGAAATAATGATGGTCAAAGGTGCTTTGGTGTAGCGGTATGCAAACGAAAAACTACCGATAATTATATTGTTGAAGAATATTTTCAGCACATAGACCAACCCTTGATCAATAGCGACATTCAACACGGCATTAGGGGTGTTGACGTACATAAAATTGCGGTATTTGCGAATGGTTTGTCCCGACTCGGCCCGTGAATAACGGGTAACCAATGACAGGGGAACATCTTTGCGCTGGCGCATAAACAGTACCAACAGCCCGAGGACGTAACCGGCAACAAAGCCAAGAATCAGCCCTTCGGCACCCGGAATGAAATAACCGAATACAATGCTCGTAAGGATAGTAACAATGGCCTGCACAATTTTCGAGGCCGCATTGTTTTTATAGGTTTTGTTGCGGGTTGACCAGTAATTATAGGTCGTGTACCAGCCCACCGCAAAAATGCCCACCGGAATATACCAGAAAAGTGATTTGGTTGAGTTGGACAGCATGGAATCTGCAGGCCAGAAAAGTTGAGTGGCAACAACCCCTAGTAATGAAATCAAAACGATGAACAAATTGAAAACCAGTGCAGTTGATAACAGACTACGCGCTTCATTATCTTCTTTTGGAATCACAATGGCAATGTCAAGCCGCAAAGTGGACAATGTTGCGCCAATCGTAATTATAGGTGTAATAATGGCCAGTACCGCAAAATCCTGCGTGGTGTACATGCGCGATAATATCGGCGAAAGCAGTATGGGAAGCGCCTGCGCAATGACTGTACCGCTGAACAGGGTCAGGATATTGGTCAGAAAATTACTGCGGTTTTTGCGGATTCCCATTTTCAGTTTATTGAAACGAAATGTGTTTTAAAGGCGCTAAGTTACAAGAAACCATAAAAACGACTACCATTTTTTACCGGGAACGATTCGAACTACTTTGATTCATTGACAAAAAAATGCTGAATAGTAACGAAGTGTATTTCACAAAAGTCACAAATACTGTTTGCTATTTTGCCTATTTGAATTGGGCGATATTTGCTATCGGTGAGATGTGAAAAATGTGGGGTATTGAGTCGGTTAAACTACAGAATAATAGAGATATAGGGCCTTTTATTTTAGTGAAAAGTGTGATAGCCTTTTCACATTTTCCACTAAAAAACCAACTTGTTTCATGAGTCTATATTCAATTATGCAAGAACTTCTTTTGAGCACCAGCCCGGTTTTTTTATCATTGATAAGAAGCATCAACGTTATTTTTGAATAATTTCGCACCATGAAAGTGTTCATCATCGGATACATGGCCTCAGGGAAAACCAAATTCGGAAAGCGACTGGCAAAGGCGATGAAGGTTCCTTTTCTCGATCTCGACCAGGTGATTTTTGATCGGACCCAACGAACCGCGGCTCAGTGGATTCGCGAGTCGGGCGAGGAGAAATTCAGAATGATGGAGCAATTGTGTCTTTTACATTGTCTCGAAAAAGAGCAGTTTGTTCTGTCAACCGGTGGAGGAACGCCTTGCTTCTTTAAAAACATGGAGCGCATGAATGAAGCCGGCATTACCCTATGGCTGAATATTCCATTGCCGCAATTGGTGCAACGATTAAAGCAATTTCAGGGTGACCGTCCTCTGTTGGATAATTTTGATGAGGAAAAAATCAGAACGCATTTCGAAAGCCGCCTTCCGTATTATCAATCGGCACAAATCATGATTGAAAGCCCCGATGTTAACAAGGCGACTGCAGCTATTGAAAAAATAATCGGGTAGCTTATCTGCTAATACATGTGCTCGAATGATCCGAATTTGATCAGGGGGTCGTTCATTTTTAGATTATTCGTATCAGGCGTTTCAGCTTGCGGATTGAAATCCGCTTTTAAAGATTCTGGTGACTGTCCGCCTTCATTCTTTATCTCCGAATTATTGGAGTGCCGGATATTCAATTCGTAGGTTACAGATGCAGCCTGACTGATAACTCCAGGCATAAGAAGTCCTATAAACATCAGCCCGGTGAATATGAAAAATACAATATGCCAAAACTTTACCTTCATTTGCCGAAACTCTTTTCAGTTGTATCGTGGTTCCGTTGCAAAAGTATCATTAATTATTAAAAAGAATAGATGTTTTGTCGATTTGGGATGGGTTGTTTGAAATAAAAGTCATTTGTTAAATATTTCCAACGCGCAACATGTTGATATGCAGTAATATGAGATTGGTTTTATGCGATGGTATTCCTTGTTATTTTTGATGAATGGACAAGTGATATTTGCGAAATGACTTCATTAGTATGAATGTTCAAGAATGCCGGTTGACTGTATTGTTGTGCTGTTTAAATACAGTAAATCAGGTGAATACAAAGAATCAACCGCTGTTTTTGGACCCGGCAGCCCGACGATGACCGATGTATTGCTCTCCTGTGAAGAGACTTCACGGATATATCCAAAATAGATGAATGTTGGTGTCACAGTAATAAATACCATGAAGACTGTTATAAACCATTTTAATTTATTCATTGGACGACTAAATAATTTAAATGCACCACATGACAGCACAAATATAATTCAAAAAACAAAAAATCGTAGATGAAATATTTATATTTGTAAACAAGATTATAAACAATTTGATTTTTGCTGAAAAACAACGTTTTCGGGTGTTTTTATAAATAGCTAATAATTAAACGATTGTGTATTTATCGACTTTGTATTTTTGCTATTAGCCAATAATCGACGATTGATGAATTTTCACCGTTAAAATCAGTGTCGATGCATTAAAATGAGTTGAAGAAGAAAAATCCCTTATTTTTACTGAAAAAATGAATATGCGGCTTCTGGTTATAATTGTTCTTCTCTCGCTGTCGTTTTGTGGTGTCGCTCAAAATAAATATTGGGTTTATCTTACTGATAAAGACACTGTTGGGTATAATCCATATTCATTCCTCGATCAAAAGGCAATCGATCGGCGAATACAAAATGATATTTCTGTCTACGACATTTCAGATGTACCTGTAAATCAGATATATGTAAATTTACTATCTGAAATGAGCGACAGCATCGCCTTTGCGTCGAGGTGGTTTAATGCAGTGTGTTTGTATGCAGATAATCAGGAGATTAGCAAAATTTCCGCGCTGCCTTTTGTTCGGGAGATTGAACAGGCTGCTTCGGGATTTTTTACGGTGGCGGAGACGGATACTTTGCCTTTGTCCGATGACAATTGGCTGCAGGAAAAGCAGTTATCGCTTATGCAGGGCGAATTGTATCACCAGGCTGGCATCACAGGCAAAGGTATTCGCATAGCGATATTTGATGGCGGATTTCCGAATGTTGATGTTTTACCTTGTTTTAGGCATATCCGCGACAATAACAGAATTATAAAAACCTGGGATTTCACCCGAAACAAGGAAAATGTATATGGATTCAGCTCGCATGGAACAACAGTTATGTGTTGCATTGCCGGTATCGATACAACTGGTCGCCCTTTTGGGCTTGCCACCGACGCCGAATTTCTGCTGGCACGAACCGAAGTGAATGCTGAGCCTTTTTCAGAAGAAGAAAACTGGATTGCGGCTCTTGAATGGGCCGATCAGAATGGTGCCGATGTTGTCAACAGCAGCCTGGGATACACTTTTAATCGCTATTTCCCTTACCAAATGGATGGTAAGACTTCGTTTGTGAGCAGAGGCGCCGCAAAAGCTGCTTCGAAGGGCATTCTTGTGGTCAACGCCGCCGGCAACGAAGGCGAAAAGGAAAACTGGAAAATTATCGGTGCACCGGCCGATGCCGACAGTATTTTATCGGTGGGCGGGGTGGATCCCGAAAATGGCATTCATATCAGTTTCAGCTCTTACGGCCCAACCGCCGATGGTCGATTGAAACCCAATGTATGTGCTTCGGGACAAGTGTGGGCTTATGGCAAAAAAACGCCGGGCACTAAATTCGGAACTTCATTCGCATCGCCGCTGACGGCTGGATTTGTTGCCTGTGCCATGCAGGCAAAACCCGGGGTGAAAGCCATGGACATGTTGCTTGAAGTCCAGAAATCAGGACACCTGTATCCGTATTTTGATTATGCCCATGGTTATGGCGTTCCGCAGGCTTCATATTTTACTTCCGGCCAGAATGCTGCTATAAGCGCCGATTTCAAACTGCAGGTTGATGGTAAAACAGCAATGGCCATCATAACACAGAAACCCGCATCCGGTCTCGATTATTTATATTTGCAATGCTGGAACGAGGCGGGTAAAATGGAATGGTATAAAGTCCTGTCGGTAAACGAAGAAAAAATAGACCTTGGCGTTTTTACTGCGGGACAAACCATAAAGGTGCATTACAGAAATCAAACGGAATCAATGACTTTTTAATTTCAGACTATGAAAAAAATATTCTTCTTCTTTGTGTTGTTTTTATTTGCGTTGGCCATTCATGCTCAATCCACCCTGATGGAAGAGTCTGTAATACCTGCCGATTCAGCCCGACCTGATTTTGGGCCCAATGGGAAATCCTTTTATAATTCGTTTTTCGGGCTTCAATTTATGGTGCCCACCGAGGTCAATGACAATGCGCCTGTCAGGCTTCTCTCATCTTCGGGATTTCGTTTTGGCTGGATGCAGAAGTACCGCATCAGCAACTTCTTTTCGGTTGGATACCTGGTAGATTTTAATACCTATGATTATTCATACGACCAAACGACTGTAAAGAATTTTCCGGACACAATCATTCATAAACAGCAAAGCATTGGCATCAGCTCACTGGATGGTGGTTTGTATTTCCGTTTTAATTTCGATACGCGGCGCGGCAATTTCATTGGTCATTATCTCGACGCCGGCGCTTATGCAGGGTATCATGTGAGCCGTAGTTTATCGACCACCGATGAAATAGACTTTGATCAGATTTCGCGAAACAGAATCAGCCGGCTTCACTATATTGAGCGCTACCAGTATGGCTTGTATGGCGCCATAGGACTGAACAAATTTACCATTTACGGTCGGTACAGACTCAGCGACGTTATCGAATGGCCTTATGAATCCGCCGAACTGCCGCGACTGACAGTAGGTATTGGCTTTTGTTTTTTCTGATGTGAAAAATCAGTGGCTATCTCAAAAGAGCCATCAGCCAACAAAAACAACTAACAAGCGTCCCGACCTTCCATAGTCCGCAATGCAATGAAGTTCGCCGCGGCGAAATGGAAGAGTCGGCTAATGAATCAACCTCGGCTTGACTATCTGAGCCTGAATTATTGCATCAGTTACCGCAATTAGTTTTTCAGATAAAACTTTTGCGAGACTTCATGTTCTTCGCCGTTGAGCATGAATTTGGCCTGGTCTATAAAAATGATGGTGATTCGAATATCGGTAAGGGCACTCAACATGCCGGGTGTCAACAAATTATTTCCCGACATTATTTCGATCAGATCTCCGTTGATATTTTTGTACACCAGACTGAACGACGTTACCGGAATACCCAGTTTGTCGACGGTAACTACCGGGTCGGCCACGATGGCAGCTCTGGATAATGTATCGCCCGGCTGGCCGGCAACCTGCAGTTTATAGCCTGACTGAGATTGTACATTGAATGAAATAGCGAGCATCAATACAAAAAAAGCGATCACTGAATTTTTCATAATGTGTTTATTTAGCTAACAAATATATATAAAAATTAGGTTACTTATTAAAACTCATTTTTTTATTGTAAATAATTTTATCATCCGCCACCAATTTCAGAAAATATACCGGATCATTAAATACTTCTGCATCATACTCAAAAGTCAGTTTGCTTTCGCCGGGTTCAACAAAGCCATTGTACATTTCGCGGAGCAGAATACCGTCTTCGCTGTAAAGTGCCCAAACTACACTGGTGCGGTGATGCAGCGAAAAGTTGATTTCGCCGCCGACTGTTACTTTATGCGGTTTTTCGGCGTAGTCGTACAGATACGATTCTTCTTCAGGCGCTTTGGTTATGGGCTTCCCGGTCAGTTCCGATAAAAACTTCTGCAATACAGCCGCCTGTGAAGTGTCGAGCGATGTGATCTCGTACAGCGGGGCATCGTTGATCAATGTCCACATGGCTTCCTGCCCGGCTGGTGAAAAATATTTGTTTTGCTCGATAAACTGAGCAAGCTGTACAATTTTTTCCGACGCCATTTTGTCGGGCTCATAGCTGCACGTCCCTTTTGGTGCGCGATCGCCCGATTCCATGCACATACCACGCAGCACAATCCGTTTTGTTTGCCCCGGCGTCAGCGTTGCCACAATGCGCTGGGTTACTACGATATTTTGAAATGTTGAGTCCATGGCTTTGAAAACAAATCCGGCAGGAATGCTAATCTGAATGTTTTCTTTGCATGTGCTGGCGAGTTTAAGCATCAAAGGCTGGGCATAATGTACACTGCTGTCGTTGCCAATGGTACTGCAATTCACGGTGCCGCTTTTTACCTGTTCTGCAAAATCAGATGTCTGGCCATAAGTTACAGACAGGTGCAGAAACAGAATCATGATTAGTATGAGTTTCATGATGAATCATTTAAAAAGTGAATAAAACAAACCGGATTTATAAAAAGAACGTTCACGTAAGTCTGAATATTTTATATACAGGCATAAGACATAAGTTTGCAAATTGTTGCTACCTTTGAACCATAAAATTTATTGAAGAATGGGACTTACAGAATGGATTGCAGCCTGGGCGACAGCTTTTATTGCAACTACCGGATATGCCGGCGTTTTTGTACTGATGGTAATGGAAAGCATGGTGCTCCCTATTCCCAGCGAAGCCGTAATGCCGTTTGCAGGGTTTAATATTTTTGATGGACATCTTACCTGGACCGGGGTTATCATTGCCTCAACGCTTGGAAGCATTGTCGGTTCATTGCTGTCTTATTGCATCGGTTATTATGGAGGAAAGCCGTTTATTGCCCGTTTTGGCAAATATCTTTTACTCAATCAACATCATCTGGAACTTTCAGAAAAATTCTTTTCGAAACGCGGCGAAATCACCATTCTGATTGCGCGCTTTATTCCTATTGTGCGCCATTTAATCTCCATTCCCGCCGGCTTTGGCAAAATGAATCTGTGGCGTTTTCTGATTTTTACGACCATTGGTGCCGGCATCTGGAATTCGTTTCTTACCTGGGTTGGATTTGTGTTGCGCGAGAACTGGAGCGAGGTGATGAAATATTCGCACGTGATTGACATTGTTGTATTGGGCGTGCTCGGAATTGCAGCACTGTATTATTTGTATAAAATCA
>Ga0209373_10004329_pt1 | contig 12297 bp, 6 predicted proteins | sample Higcelweek5metaG_FD_187173 | JGI IMG/M metagenome (GOLD analysis project Ga0209373, IMG submission 187173) | Freshwater pond sediment microbial communities from the University of Edinburgh, under environmental carbon perturbations - High... | ecosystem: Environmental > Aquatic > Freshwater >... | reverse complement strand
CATTCATAGTCCAAAAACTTCTTTATCATAGTTAAATGTTTTTTTTGTAATTTTTTTTGCTAGCTTTGCAGAAATAATAGTTTCCAATATTCAGATAACTGCTATTACAAGAGCTGTTGAAAGAATGTCTATAATGTTTTTTAAATTTCACCAATCGATTTTGCCAAATGGATTTTCAAAAAAACTAAAACTTAAGTCTTTGTATTTATCAGATAAAAGTAGTATTTTGGGGAAATATCAGTTGGCAGATAAATATCACAAGATTATTCAAATCACAGTAAGTACTATGATGGCTGGGAAATTTGGTAGTTTCTTTTTGCAAAAATAAAGAAATCCAAATCATACTCAAAATACAGCAACTGTTATATAATTTATGTTTCATAAATGTAAAAATAGCTCATATAAATTCATGTAAAGTTCTTCGTGGACTGTGAGATGTAAGGATGGATCGTTCAATCAAAGTGCTGCTCATATTTGTCCCAACGCTATACTTATTCATACAGATATCAAAAATCAGTGTAAAACTGTAGAAGGTAGTAATGTTATATATTTAGTTATTTTCAATAAAGAGATTATTACTATTATTATTCAAGTAAGTATCGCCAATAATGGTAGTAATCCAGTTCAGTTTTGTAATGAAAAAACTAGTAATATAGAAGTTAAAGCTCAAGCTATACCAAATACGTTATGTCTGCTTGATGCAAAAAAGGATGCAAATATTCCTCACCATATACTTGTCAAAAGTCCTTGTAATGGAGATGCTCCACTTGCTACGGCTATAGATATAGATAAAGGAATGGTAATAAGAGCTACAGTTAGTCCACTTTTCCAATTTTGTTTGATTTGATCTAAGCTGTTTGATGGAATAAATTTTAATATGTCTTTCATTTTTGTTATAATTAAATTTTGAAAAAAGACTAATATATTCAAGTATTTATTTAAATCAAGACTAATTGTGATGAAAAATATAAAAACAATAATAATTATTTTTTAAATAACCACAAAAAAGCCTTGAAAAAAGATTTAAAAGCTTTATTATTTTATATTATTAAATATTTTTTACTATTTAAATATTATATTAATGAAAAAAATTTGATTATTGTTTTTGTGATTCTTTGTTTTTTTTACAAGCGTTTCTTATGGATATGATCTTGATGTAAAAGATAGAGACATAGTAGTGACCACTACAAATAAAATTGAAAAATTTATAGAAAAAAAATGAGAGGATTCTAGAGCTATGTTTGTAGAGCAGATAACTTTATTTCAAAACAAGCATCAAGATAATGCTAGAGCTCAAGCATTGTTGGATAGTTTGATAAAAAATATCAAAACTTCTCAAAATGTTGAAATTCAAAATAAAATATTATCAGAATTGGAAAATACTTGATTGCCAAACTTAAAATATATTTACTCAACTTGAGCTATACAAAATATGCCTCTTTTGTTAAATAAATTACTTGATCAAAAAAGGGCAGCATTTAATGATTTGATTCAAAATCCTACTAATAAAATAACTTTTTCATTAGTTGAAGATTTTAATGAAGATGATGATTTGTCATATTTATTTTCATTGCTTTATAATTACAATTCAGTAAATGCCAATGATGAAATCAGACAAGTTATAGAAGATTTCCAGCCAAAATATTTAGATTTTGGAAATGAAATCAGTTTTTCAAAACCTTTGTATGAAATTTATATGGTAATCAAATCAGATCCTAATTTAACTACCGATCAAAAAAGGATAGTAGATATGTCTATCAAAGCTTTTGATTTAAATTGAATATCCTTATCTCAAGAAAAAACAGATAGATTGAAAGAAATAACTAAAGAATTGTCTAGTTTAAGTTTAGATTTTTGAAATAATTTATTGGATTCTCAAAAAGAGTTCTCTTATTATATAGATAAAATAGATACGATAAAAGATATGCCAGAGGACGTATTGGCTTGAGCTCACAAGGACGCTATGGAGCAGGGTAAGGATTGATATCTTTTTTCTTACAATAATGCAGATTATTTGATTTCTTATTGTAGTGATGAAAATGTTCGCAAGGAAATCCGTATAGTTTACGATACATTTGCATCATCTTGAAAATATGACAATAGACCTATAATATTAAAAATTCTTAAATTGAGAAAAGAAATGGCTCAAATTTTATGATTTAAAAATTATTGAGAATATTCTTTGTCCACCAAAATGGCACCATCTCCAGAGTTTGTGATGAAACAAGAGGATGAAATACTTTCCAAAGCTAGAAATAAAGCTGATAAAGAAGTTGATGAGGTTAAAGAATATTTTAATTTAACAGGCTTGAATATATGGGATTTAAGTTATTATTCAAGGAAATTAAAAGAACAAAAATATCAATTTGATGACAACGCATTAAGAGATTATTTTGAATTTAACAATGTAAAAAAATGACTTTTTGATATCGCTAATAAGTTGTATTGACTTGAATTTAAAGAAATAGAATCTCAAATGTACGATCAAGATGTAAAGTCATATGAAGTATACAAAGATTGAAAGTTAATATGATATTATATTTTAGATGCTTTTTATAATCCAAATAAGAGTAGTTGAGCTTGGGCAAATATTCTTAGATACAAAAAAATATTATTATCTGGAGAAAGGCTTCCAATAGCGATAAACGTACTAAGTATACAAAAATGAGAAGAAAATACATTGTTGACTAATTATGAAGTAATAATGTTGTTTCATGAGTTTTGACATGTAATCCATGCTTTGTCATCAGAATCTCAATATCCTGCTTTAAATTGATTTAATGTAGAGCGAGATTTTGTAGAATTACCTTCTCAGTTGATGGAAAATTGGGCGCAATGAGAGTCATTAAAATTATTTGCATATAATTATAAAACATGAGAAGTGATAAGTGACGATTTACTTGATAAAATGGATAAGCTTAAGAATTTTATGAATTGAGTATCAACGATAACACAAATTATGTATTCTAGGATAGATATGCTTTTGCATACGCAAGATGTACCTGAGACAGTGGAGGAGCTCGATCAAAGATCATATAAAATATTTAATGATATATCATATTTCAAGAATTACAAAGAAAATAAAATGTATGCAAACTTTTCTCATATATTTGACTGATGATATTCAGCATGATATTATAGTTATATTTGGGCTCAGATTATAGAATCTGATATCTTCTCAGTATTCAAAAAGAATTGATTATTTGACCAAAAAACAGCAGATAAATTTTATGAAGACATTTTGTCTCAATGAAGTCGTAAACCAGCTTTAGAGTTGTTTAAAGATTTTATGTGAAGAACTATTAGTTTAGATTGATTTTATCAAAAAAATTGATTTTAAAATAAAAAAAGTTTTTATCAAAAAAAATTGCATTGGAGATTAACCGATGCATTTTTTTGAAATTTAAAAAATTTTATATAAAATTCTTGAAAAAACTAACTGCACATTTCCCCAAATCATCTGAATTGTAGCTTTATTTTTATATAATAATATCTTTTTATTTATTTTATAATTTTTATTTGCTCAAATCTATTTAAATTATTATAAAAACTTCATAATGTTTTAGTATTGTATTTAAATTTTAAAACATTTAATTTTTAACCATAGTTAAACTTGCTAAATCTTTTCTTTTTGTATCAAAAAAATCTTTTAGGTTTAAAATTTCATTTTCTCATTCTTTAAATTCAGTTCATACTTTAATTTCTCTGTTTACATCGTTTGTGTAGATTTTCAAGTTTTGTGCCAAGTTGTAGTTCAAAAAATCAAGAAATTGCTTCAATCATTTGTTGGGATTCAAAATCATATTTCTTTTGATTTCTGTCAAATAATCTTGTTCTGTTCTGCTACAATTTCAAATATTCTCATCTATTTTATTTATCATAAATTTAGTAATTATAAAAATTACTTTTTCAAGATGTTTTGGTTCTAGCCTTTGAGTTATGTCTATCCCAAAGTTTTTTTTAAATTCATCAGGCGTCCCTTTCAAAATATTTATATCAAATCAGTTTTTACCCAAAAATCTTCTCAAAAATTCTTTATTTGTATCTTCAAAAGTGAGTTCTTTTATCTCTTCTTTTACATCTTTTCAGTTTATATTGTAGCTATAAACTATTTTACTTCATTGATAGTCAAATTTTTGAGGTAGACTCATTTCATTACCTTGTATCAGATTTTGACTAGCATTTATAGTGCTTACTGGTTCGAGGAAATTGTCTTGTTCTTTTACTAGTCATTTGGATTTTAAATATTCAAATTCTTTAGGATTCTCCTTTTTTATTACACTATTTGCATAATGGTTTGAGTAAATATCAAATGTCCGATTTTTTTCTATTTCTTGATTTTTTTCCCGAACTTTTTCAGTTTCTATTTTCTTTTGGTCAAGTTTTTTAATTCCTTGATTTATTATAGATCATTCGCTGTTTAGCTCTGTTGTAAATTTTGTAAATATTTTTTCAAAGTTGTCGCTAGAAAGATCTTGAGCTTTTACTTCTATATTCAGTTGTTTTGCAATGTTGTCTATTTTATTGCTTATATTATTTTTGTTTTGTTCTATATTTTCATTACTTAGATTGTCGATTTCTTTTTCGATATCTTTTATTTTATTTTCTATTTCCTTGTTTCATTGTGCTTTGTTTTTTATATCTACCAATTTGGTTTCTAGTTTCTTTTGTATAAATTTTTTATAAATATATCTTTTTTCTGACTCGTTAAAGCTTTTTTTGTTTTTTAATTTTTCATCCATAGCGCGCAAATCAGTAAGAATTTTTATATCATCATCTCATTGTCCGTTTTTGTCCAAATTTTCTTTAATTTCTTTACTGCTTTTCTCTCCTATATCTAGTCTATACAAGTTGTATCCACAGTCTGATATGATCTTTTTTGTTTCACCAAAGAATTTCTCTAGATTTGTATTCTTTTTAGGGTTTCCAAGTCCATCATAAATTCTATTTCATTTTTCGTCTACTTCGTAAGTGCCAAACAATTTGCTTAGTTTTATTTTTGAAGTTTTATTCAAATCCTGAGAAGTTAGTTTATTGAATATTTTTTCAAAAACAAAACCAACAAAACTGCATCATTTATTTGTTATATTTTCAAAATCTTTAGCAAGATCTTTTATAGAATTAAAAATAATTTCTTTTTCAGCTTCGTCAAGTTTTACATTTTGTTTTAGAGCCAAAGTATCTAGATTTTTGTAAAAATCACTTTTTATATCTTTTTCTACTCAATTTTTTACCACATCATTTTTATCAAAACTATATTTAGTTTCAGCTTCGTTATCTTTTTTTGCTTGCTCTTCTTTGTCATTTAGGTATTTCAAAATCTTTTCATCTTTTATATATTTTTTTAATTCTTTTATTTTCCCCAAAGGATTTAGGTAATTCATTTTATATAGGAATTCTTGGTAGTTCTTCTCATCACCAAAATCAAAATTATCAAGATTAAAACATTCTTCTTTGACTATGTTTGGATCATACCAAAAATCAACGTAAAGTACATTTTTTATTATCTGTTTAGCTATAAACGTTCTTTTCTCGTTTTCGTTTTTGCACTTAGTAAACTCATCATTTAACATAAAACTTTTGAGTATTTCAGGCGGTAAATAGCTACTTTCAGATTTCGTATCGCTTATACTTGTTAGTCATTCTATTGATTTATACTCACTATTCATATCTATTATCATTTTGTTGAATATTTCTCCTTCTCCAAGTTTTTTCACTACTTCTCCAGTTTGTTTGATGTATTTTATACGGTCTTCTTCGCTCAAAGGTAACATATATGTTTCAGCATTTGTTTTTAAATATTCATCAAATTTTTTAGAAATGCTATTGTTGTCGCTTGTATGTTTTTTGATGGTAGAGAGATATTCAGTGCTAGTGTTGTTTTCTTTTAGTTCTGCAACCATGTTTTTCATGTTTGCAAAAAAATCAAATAATTCTTTGTTTTGGTTTCTTAAATCAGGATTGTTTTTGCTAAAATCAGATAACGCACTTACCAAAGCTTCAGCGTTTTCTATCCCCAAAAAGTTTTCTTTTGTTGTATTAAAAAACTCTACGATATGGTTTAATAGTTCATCATTATTTTTTAACAAATCCAATATATAAGTATTAGTCTCTGATAAAATGTTATATTTTAAAGCATCGTAGTATATGCTTTCTATATTTTCTTCCGTATTATTGTTCAAATCTCCATTTTCCATTCACAAAAAAATACAAGAACTATATATTTCTGTACTATTTTGATCTTTTTTTAAATCTCTTTTGTATAAGTACTCTTTTTTTTCATTATCTGGGAGGCTTTCTACAAATTTTTGTTTAATAGTTGTCCGAATAGTTTTTTCTTCCTTTGTCCTTTCTATTCAGTCTTTTATTTTCTTTTGTATTGTATTTATGTTTTTAAGTTCGTCTTCAGTTATGTGTTTTTCTGTAAATTCTTGATTTAAAAAGTTTTCAAATTTTTTATCCCAAATTAAATTATATTCTTCAACTTTATTTAAGATTATACTATCTTTTGTAGCATCTTTCAAACTTTTGATTTCTCAGCTAATTTTTAAATTACTGTTATAAAATATTTTTTGATATAGTTGTAAAACTCAAACATCTTCACTATATTGATCTAAATTTTTTAGATTTTCTGGATCAAAACTATTTTTGTTTATTCCCATATTTTTTAGTTCATCTTCTATTTGATTTTTGAGTTCTTTATCTTGTATTATAAGCTCCAACAAAGATATTTCTTCATCTTGTAAAGTGTTATCTTTGTCATGTCTTCTAAATTCACTTAGTATGTTTGTATCTTTTTTGTTTACTATTCAGTGTAATTTTTTGTCTTCACCTCCATTTCTTTTTTCATAAAGTTGTATAATAAAAGCTTCTTTTGAGAAATTTTCTATTTTTTTTGATTTATCTATTTTTTTATAGGCACTTTCTATTAACGTCAAAAACTTATCAGAGTTTATCAATTCATTTATGTTTTCTGAGTTTAGTAAGGTTGTAAATTCAGTTGAATTTCTTATATGGTCCAATTCTTCAGATTCCAAAATTAATTTTTCAAAAAGAGGGTTTTTATTACTCCTCATTTCTTTTATTAGTTTTTTTTCGTCTTCTGTTAAATTGCTTGATATCGTATTTTTGTTTTTTGTATCGGCTTTTTTTGCTTCAGGCATTTTCAGAAAAATTAAAGAATAAGTATATAGTATTTTTTTTGCTTGCTCTACTTTTTATCATAGTTCAGTAGTAGTTTTCAAATTTTTAATATCAGCATTTCTTTCTGCATCTCATGATTTTGTTTTTCATCTTGGTGCATTTCCTCCAAATGTTCCTCCATCAGCATATTTTTCTCAGTCTATTTCCCTAAAAGAAAAGTTAGAATTTTTAAAGAAATTGTTTACAAAACTACCAACTTGAGAAAGGATGTTTTCATCTGTTTTTTTTTCAATCTTTTGTGGAGGTAGTTTCATTTTTTGAGTAAATTCCCTAAATCCATCTTTAATAGATTTATTACTAGGTTCATATCTTGATCATTTGCTATATTCTTTTTCTCATATTATTTCCTGTGGTTTAGAAATACTAGGTCAATATGTTTCTCTTAGACTTTGTTCGGTAATAGGTTTTCATGTGTTATTAGCCATTATATCTAGTGATAATTCTTCAGGCATATTAGCAGCAATTTGATTAGCATTTTGTAAAAAATTATTTCATCCTTTTTGTTTTTCAAAATTTATTCTAGTTTCTTTGATTTTAGCTTTTTCCATCGGGTCTCTTTCAAAATTTTCCAATATTGTAAGTGCTCCTATTCCATCTCCTTTTTCCAAACATAGTTTAGTTGCATTGTAACTTATTATATCATCATGAGGATTAAATCTTAAAGCATTTTGGTAAGCTTCTAATGCTTTGTTTTTGTCTCATTTGGCTAGATAAACGAGTCATTTATTTCACATGGCTGCTAGTTCCAATTCTGGATTTAATTTTATTTGAGGAGAGTTAAATATCATTAAAGCAGTATCAAAATCTTTTTGAGCTAAATTAGAGTTTCATTTTAAATTTATAAGTCATCTTTCTACGTATAAATTTCATAAAATCACTAACGCTTTTGTGTTTTCTGGTTCTTTTTGTATTAATTCTCTTTGAATATTGATGGCGACGTCAAAGTTTCTTTCTCATCATTGTTTTATTTCTCTTTCTTCTGTTTTTCCATCAGACATAATTTTCATACTTGCTCCACTGTGTACCAAAAAATCAATAGACATAGGTTTTTCTCAAAGTTTATTACACAAACTACTATACAAAACGTATAATTCACTAGAAGATGATCTATCTTCCAAAATTTTGGGGTCTAGACTTCATTTTTCTAGTGTTGTTTTTAAATCACCTGTTAATGAATTTCCATAAGCAGCGACAAATTCAGTATTTAGTTTTGCAAAAAAATCTTTTCTCTCTCTTGGAGTTAGTCATTCTTTAAAGTTAAAATTACTAGCTTCTATTTTTTGGAGATCCAAGAATTCATTTCTTTCTAATCATTGTATTCCATCAATGGAATTCAAGACTTCATCTTTTCTAATAGTTGGAGATTCTCACATTTTATTTTTGTTTTAAGATTAAAATCTTTTTTTATTACTAAAATTATATACTTTATTTTTTATTTGTCAAATTTATTTTAAAATACTATTGATTTTTGTTTATAAATATTTATAAAAATTATCTGCAAATTTTGCACAACAACTTTTTGAAGGAGAATATTGTATGCCTACTTGGATGGAAATTCTTTTGGTCATGGTTGCTTTGGGTTTCGCGATTATCGCTATTTTCCAGTACAAAAAAAGACTTGCCTTAAATGCTTTTTGTCAGGAAGTTTTGAATGCAAAACCTTCTTGTCTATTGCAAACCCTTCGTGCTTTGCACGAAAAAGGAAAACTCAATCAATATCTTACCCATATTGATTGTGAGGCGCTCAGGAAAATAGTAGACGCTTTCCTTGCAGGTGCTCAAGCGCAAGATTTTATTTTTTTTAACGAAATGGTTGAGTCCTTGACCATGACAAACTTTCAGAAGCTAAGAGGTATCTTGAATCCTAAAGATATCGACACTTTTGAACACTGGTTGTCTCCTAGAAAATTAAATGCACTTAAAAAACCGCTCTAAGCTTAGTCTTTTGGTTGGTTACATACTGCGCCACGGTAACCCGTGGCGCAGTTTTTTTATTCTCAAAAATATATTTGCAAAAAAACTTAAAAAGTGTATAATAAAAAAGATATTTATATCAATTTTGTGGTATGATAAACTCTATATTAAATCTAGCTGAAAACATTGGTAAAAAATTGGCTACTGCTGACTTTAATTTTTTAAATATATTTGCCCTTCCTCAGTCAAATAAATTTTGTTATTATCAAATAAAACCTTTTAGAGAAAATGAAAATGGTGTAGCTCATTGGGTTTGATTTATGTCCAATTATACCAACATAAAAAAACAAATAACTTTTTTTGTTTCGGGCAATGCCAAAGATATTTGAATTTATGCAAAGATTCCAGAGTCCCTCAAAACGTATTTTGAAAATACTTTCTATAGTTCTTTTCCTACATCTGATTTGACTTTACTCAAAAATCCAAATTTTAATTTAAAATGAACATACATTAGATTTAAGGAAATAGATATATTGAGTGATGTAGATTTCAACAAAAATTGAGTATATTTAGACCCTTTCAAAGATTTAATTTCTAGTTATTACGATGTCACCAAAGAGCTTTGAACTTTAAATATATATTTTGATGTAGTTTTCAAATGAAAATCTTTTTTCCTTTTGGAGTGGATCAAAAAAGCTATAAAAATGCGAGAAAAAGCTGATGAAAAATCAGACAAACCTACTGAAAATCCAAAAGAACAAAAAAATATTAAATTTAGAGCTTGATTTGTGATAAGTTCAAATAATGAATTACTCAAAAATCATTTGCAAAAAAACATATTGAGTAGCTTCGACAAGTTCAAAAAATGATGAAAAATTGAGCCTTCGTCTAGTCAAAAATATATCAAACTTAGTATGTCTCAAATAGTCAATTTTTTTCATTTGCCTACCAAAGAAAATTATATCAAAAACTTGGATTATGTAACTTTTCGTAAGCTTCCATATCCATCAAACGTTCCGACTTTGGATAATACTGAAAATAATGATATTACTTTACTTTGAATTACAGATTACAAAACTGATAATGTTAGATTTTGAATAAAAAAAGAAGATAAGTTTAGGCATATCTATACTATAGGTAAGACTTGAATGTGAAAATCTACTTTACTCTCAAATATGGCAAGAAGTGATATGGTGACCAATAATGGTCTTGCGGTAGTGGATCCACATTGAGATCTGATAGAAACATTGCTTGAGCACGTACCTACTTATCGTACAAATGACGTTATCCTTTTTGACGTCTCAGATACCAACAATCCTATTTGATTTAATGTTTTTGAATATGAAACAGAAGAAGAAAAAAATCTTATAGTTTCTGGTATAGTAAGTATTTTCAAAAAATTATACGATAATAGTTGGTGACCAAGATTGGAGTATATATTGAGGAATGTGATTTTGTCAGTGATAGAATATCCAAACTCAACTTTGTTGCATCTCAATAGAATGCTTACTGAAAAAAACTTTAGAGAAGAAGTTTTGTGATATGTCAAAGATCCTATTGTTCTCAAATTTCGAAGGACAGAATTTGATAAACGGACAGATAAATTTAGAGATGAAGCTATTGCCCCTATTATAAATAAAGTTTGACAGTTTCTTTCATCTACGCTGATGAGGAATATTTTTGGACAACCCAAAAGTAAATTGAAATTTAGACAGATAATGGATGAGGGTAAAATCTTGCTTATCAACCTGAGTAAATGAAGAATATGAGAAGACAATACTGATATGATAGGTTCGTTTTTTGTGACAAAGTTTCAGATAGATGCTATGTCCAGAGCAAATATTCCTTACAATCAAAGAAAAGATTTCTTTCTTTATATAGACGAGTTTCAAAATTTTGCTACAGATAGTTTTGAAAGTATCTTGTCAGAGGCTAGGAAATACAAACTTTCTCTTATTGTAGCAAACCAGTATATCTCACAGATTGATGAAAAAATTAGAAATGCTATTTTTGGTAATGTTTGAACTATTATAAGCTTTGCTCTATGACATGATGATGCTATTATTATGTCCAATCAGTTCAAATGACAGCTATCACCAAATGATTTGTTGTCATTGCCAAAGTTTAGTGCTTATGGTAAAATTATGGTAGATGGAATAGGGTCAGATCCATTTAGTATGACCACTTTCCCATTGCCAAACCCAGAGCTTGGACAAGAAATAGCAGATAAAATTAGGAAACAATCCAGACAAAGATATGGTATGGAAAGAGAAAAACTTGAATTAATGATAAAAAATTGGGCTGATAAAAAATTCTCTGCCAGTGAAAAAATAATGGAACAGGCTATGGAAGAAGCCAAAAAAGAAGCTGAAGCCAAGTCTAAAGTCAAAAAAACTACTTCCACAGAAATTAAAAAAGAAGAAAAACCTGTTTTCAAGTCTGGTGAGATTATTTCTACTGCAGAAGAGATTAAGACTGAAAAAAAATTAGAAGAAATTGATACTGAAAAATCTTTGTTAAAACAAGACGAGCAAACTGTAGAAACTAAGACTCCTGAATTTAAACCTGCTGACATAGACCAATCTGAGGATACTGAGATCAAACTTTTTAGTATCGAAGATATCAAAATAGGGGAGCGGTACGACGGACTTGTCAAACTCAAGTATAACTATGGTTTGTTTGTGACTGTAAAATGAGTAGAGTGACTCTTACACAAAAAACTGATAAAACTACCAAGTGAAGACTTTAGATGGAAGGATTTGTATAATATCGGTGATAGAATAAAGGTAAAAGTCGATGAAATTAAAGATATAGAATGAGTACAAAGGATTGTTTGGTCTCAATTATAAATTAAATAAAAAAATGATAAAAACTTATGATGAATACAAAAATAATGATTTGTGGGAAATTGTAAAAACCGCTATAAGAGATTTAGAACATAATCAAGACATAAAAATAACTACAGATGATGATTATGTTATTTGATATATAGTAAAATCAATAATAAAAAATAATAATGCGATGGAAAAAATATGATAAAATAGATAAAGCAGAATTTATAGCTTTAATAATATTGTTTTTGGGTCTAGAACGGTTGAAATGATTTTAAAAATCAATATCAATAGTTCATGACTAATAAAAATCCATATAGAAAAAATGCCTCATTTTGAATCAAATTAA
>Ga0209373_10004327_pt1 | contig 12306 bp, 12 predicted proteins | sample Higcelweek5metaG_FD_187173 | JGI IMG/M metagenome (GOLD analysis project Ga0209373, IMG submission 187173) | Freshwater pond sediment microbial communities from the University of Edinburgh, under environmental carbon perturbations - High... | ecosystem: Environmental > Aquatic > Freshwater >... | reverse complement strand
TTTGTTCAGAAACCATTTGATATTGCCTTCATTTTCATCTTTGTTCAGGGTACAGGTGGAGTAAATAAGTTTTCCGCCTGTTTTGGTATACTTGGCAGCATTTATCATGATGCTGCGCTGGATGTTAATAAGGCTCGTCGTGCCCTCAATTTCCTTCGTCCACTTTATTTCAGGCTTTTTTCTTATTATGCCGATTCCTGAACATGGGACATCAATAAGCACCCTGTCAGCAATTGAAGTATACTTTTCTGCATATTTTGAAGCATCAAGCTTAGAACAGACAACATTGGTTATTCCCAATCTTTCCACATTTTCCTTTATCAATTCCAGTTTTTTCTCGTGGATATCGAAGGCATATATTTTCCCTGTATTGTTCATTATTTCTGCCATGTGGCAGGTCTTGCCGCCAGGGGCACTGCAAAGATCCAGGATCTTCATATCTTCAAAAATATCCATGGCTGGAGCAACCAGCATGGCGCTTTCATCCTGAACCGAAATATGTCCGTTCCGGAATAAGGGATTATCTTCAATATTCCCCCCTCTTAGTATCGCGATGGCTTCAGGGCATACTTCCCCTTCTTTGACATCGTATCCTGATTGTTTCAGCGTTTCAAAGGCATCGTCATAGGTTGTTTTCAGGTTATTGACCCTTACAGTTACTGACGGGGTCATGTTGAGGCCCTTCAGGATCGACTTCACTTCTTCAGGCCTGTACTGGCTACTGAACATCTTTACAAGCCATCTTGGAAATGAATAATCAAAAGCAAGTTTTTCAATGGGATCATTCTCATTGATCAACGATACGCCATCATTTCTGATATAGTTTCTAAGAACTCCGTTAACAAGCCTTGTAGCACCGGCAGATCTTCTTTTTGCAAGCTCTGCAGCTTCATTTACAACAGCGAACTGAGGAATTTTATCAAGATACCTGAGCTGGTAAATTGAAATTCTAAGGATGTTCAGAACGGTGTCATCAATTTTTCTGATGCCATTTTTTAAATAGTGATTCAAAATCACATCTATAGTATATTTGTATTTTAACGTTCCATAAACGATTTCCGTGACAAGCCCCTTATCTTTCCTGTCCAGGCTGGACTTGTCCAGGTTTTTGCCGAGGACTATATTCGAGTAGGCATTTTTGGTAAAAATCTCATTCAGGACATCAATGGCAATCTTCCTTGCGTTATCCATATCAGTCGTCATTCCTCGTATTGCTTAAAAGGATCATCCTTATAAGGTTTGCGATTGCCATTAAGGTAGCAGCCACATAGGTAAGAGCGGCGGCATCCAGAACCTTCTTGGCGCCCTGAACCTCATTGCCCAGCAGAATGTTCTCTGAACCCAAAAGAGCCAAAGCTCTTTTTGAAGCATTGAATTCCACCGGAAGGGTTATAAGCTGAAAGATTACAACGGTCATGAAAAGCAAAATGCCTAAACGAAGGAGGCTTGGAATGCCAATGACAAATCCTGCAAAAAAAAGTATCCAGGATAGGTTTGAGCCAAAGTTCACAACGGGAACGATTGAATTCCTCATAACAAGAGGTGCATACCTCTCCTTATGCTGGATTGCGTGTCCCGTTTCATGGGCTGCCACACCTAAAGATGCAACGGAAGCGCCATAAAAAACGTCCTTTGATAGCCTCATTACTCTGGATACAGGGTCATAATGGTCTGAAAGCCTTCCCTCAGTGAGCTCAACAGGAACATCAAATAGTCCTCCCTTGTCCAGCAGTATCCTTGCAACCTGGGAGCCGGTATAGCCTTTTGTGCTTTGAATCCTTGAATATCTGTCAAATGTCGAATTTATTTTGAATTGCGCCCATCCTGCAAGTATCAGCGCTGGTATCAATATCAACATGGTGCTGTCATAATAAAACATTTATTCCACCTCCTGATCCTCTATTGATCAACAAAGTACAGTATGTATTTCTATATTGTGTCCTTTAATATATTCGCTTACAGGCATAGGCTTTCCTCCAGGAAACTGGACCGTTTTTATGATCAATTCCCCTTTTCCGCAGGCTACCTTTATGCCATTCTTAGAAACATCGATTATGGTTCCGCCTTTGAGTGCGGCTTCTGTATCCACTGTTTCAGAAACATAAATCTTCATCATCGTTTCGTTGTAGTGTGTATAAGCTACAGGCCAGGGATTCATGCCCCTTATAAGGTTGTGTATTTCATGGCTGGACTTGTTCCAGTCAATGGCAGCCATTTCCTTGCTAAGCATGGATGCATAGAATCCATCGCCTTTTTCCTGTTTTTCAGCCTTTATTTTCCCTTCAGCCAAACCTTTCAGGGTTTTCACGAGAAGCTCGGCTCCATCCTCTTTAAGTATGTCATGGAGTTCACCTGCAGTCATGTTGCCGGTAATTTCGACGGAAGATTTTAAAAGCATGTCGCCGGTATCAAGTCCTGTATCCATGAGCATGGTTGTATTTCCGCTGATCTTATCGCCTTTAAGAATTGCCCAGTTAATTGGAGCTGCCCCCCTGTATTTCGGTAAAAGCGAGGCATGCAGATTTACGCAACCGTATTTTGGAATGTCCAGCACCTCCTTAGGGAGAATCTGGCCAAAGGCGACCACCACGATAAAATCCGGAGCAATGTCCTTTAAGGTTTTAATCGTTTCAATGTCGCTTTTTAGCCTGACGGGCTGGTAAACAGGAATGGAATGTTTGATTGCAGCGGCTTTGACTTCCGACATCGCCATTTTTTTGCCTCTGCCTTTTGGTTTATCCGGCTGTGTAAGTACCGCTGCTATGTCAAATTCTTCATTCAGCCTTTCAAGTGACGGTACAGCAAATTCAGGAGTACCCATAAACACAATTTTCATTATTGATCAGTGTCCTCCTCTTCAGGCAGCATTTTATCAATAAACAGAATGCCGTCAAGGTGGTCAATTTCATGGCAGAGAGCTCTGGCAAAGAAATCATTCCCTGTTATTTTTATCTTTTCACCCTTTTCATTGAGGGCTTTAACGGTAACAGTATCAGGTCTGTCAACCCTTCCCTGTTCGCCTGGTATGCTGAGGCAGCCTTCAAAATCTACACAGCTGCCCGACATTTCAGTTATTTCAGGATTAATAAGCTTCACAGGACCTTCGCCTATGTCGATCACGACCATCCTTTTCAAAATGCCTACCTGAGGCGCGGCAAGGCCGACCCCTTCGGCGGCATACATTGTTTCCAGCATATCATTCAGCAGGGACAGCTCCCTGTCTCTTATCTCATTTACTTCCTTGCTTCTTTTCCTTAAAATTTCATCACCGTTTTTTCGTATGTTTCTTATTGCCATCTGTTACCTCCGTAATTAAAATGTAGATTTGTCATAGCAAGCTTGACGGGTTTATGTCTATGCTTATTCTTATATCATTATAAACATCCCTGGCCAGATCATAAACCATTTTTCTTATGCTGCCGGCAACTCCAGGTTCGAAATCACCTTTAAGCATCAGCTGCCACCTGTACGCATCCTTTATTTTTGAGAGCATGCAAGGGTTTGGCCCTAACATATCAATTTTATCATAATTCCTCAAATTATTCTTTAATATTATACCAACATTTTGTATATATTTTATTAATAAATCCTCCTGCTCGCTGCTCATGGTGATGCACAATATGTCTGAGAAGGGAGGATAATCCATATGTTTTCTTATAGCAAGCTCCTCATCAATGAAACCTTTGTAATCACCCTTTGCAGCATACTTTATGCTGTAATTATCGGGATCATATGTCTGGACTATCACAGTGCCTTTTTTCCTTCCCCTGCCTGCCCTTCCGGAAACCTGGGTTATGAGCTGGAATGTCCTCTCGGCAGATTTGTAATCAGGAAGGTTCAGTGACAAATCCGCGGCGATAATTCCCACCAGGGTCACATTTTTGAAGTCATGCCCTTTTGCAACCATCTGGGTTCCTATGAGAATATCCGCTTCGTGGTTTTTAAATTGGTTGTATATCCTTTCGTGTGAGTTTTTACCCCTTGTGGTGTCAAAGTCCATTCGCAATGTCCTTGCATTTGGGAAAAGCTTTTTTATTTCAGATTCTATTCTTTCTGTGCCCAGACCGAAATATTTGATGTATTTGCTGCCGCAGCTTGGGCATGTTTTATCCAGCTCCCTGCTTTTGCCGCAATAGTGGCATACAAGCCTGTTCTCGCCGCTGTGGTATGTAAGGGAGATGTCGCAGCTGCTGCATTTATAGACAAAGCCGCACTTCCTGCAGGACACGAAGGTAGAAAATCCCCTTCTGTTTAGGAATAGAATTACCTGTTCATTCCTGCTGAGGCGTTCGCTTATTCCATCCAAAAGCCCACGGCTGAAAATTGACCGGTTGTTGTTCAACAGTTCTTCCCGCATGTCTACAATGTTTATCTCAGGCATTTCTGCACCATCAGCTCTTTTGTTCAAAGTAAAGAGCTTTATTTCCCCGGTTCTGGCTTTATAATAGCTTTCGATGGAAGGCGTAGCTGATCCCATTACAACCTTGCAGCCAGTGATGCCGCTTTTGATCCCGGCAATTTCCCTGGCGTCATATTTGGGGTCGCTGTCCGATTTATAGCTGCTTTCATGCTCTTCATCTATTATGATCATGCCAAGGTTTTTAAAGGGAAGGAAAATTGCAGATCTTGCACCTATGGCAAGCTTGACATTGCCCTCCTTTATCCTGAACCATTCGTCGAAACGTTCCCCTAATGAAAGCCTGCTGTGGAAAACGCTTATATCATTGCCGAATCTGCCCTTGAATCTCTCAACCATCTGCGGTGTCAGCGATATTTCAGGAACGAGGATAATTGCTGATTCACCATTTTGCATAATTTCTGATACAAGGTGCATATATATTTCAGTCTTTCCGCTTCCTGTCACTCCATGTATCAAAAAGGTACTTTTTTCGGATTTCAATATGCTTTCCACAATGGATTTTTGTCCAGGGTTCAGCTCCTTTTTTGTATAGCTGGCAAATGTCCTGTCATCCCAGCGGCCAATGGACTTTTCCTTTTGGATCAGATAGCCGTGCGTTATCATGCTTGTAAGGGAGGACAAAGAAACATTTGTTTCACCGGACAGCCTGTTTTTATTGTACTGGCCTTCATGCTCCATGACAAAGTTCCACACCGATATATAAGGCTCTTTATTATACCGGCCTGACAATTCCATACCGGTATATAAGAAATTTACTGTCTTCTCCCTTATTCCTTTCGTGATGCCGCTAGGTATAATGACTTTAATGCAATCAACATAAGTGCAGAGATACATTTCCCTCATTTTTTCTATAAGTAACAGGTCATCTTCAGTGAAAAGAGGCATGGAGTCACACAAGGAGAATATTTCTTTAACTTCACCCTGTACGTCTGCATCTTCTGACAAAGCTATTACAAAGCCCTCAGCCTTCCGGTTACCTTTTCCAAAGCTCACAGTAACTCTGGAGCCGATTTGTATTTCATTTTTCAATTTATCGGGAACAGCATATGTAAAGGCCCTGTCTAATGCTGCTGTAGTGCTGTTGATTACTATTCCTGCATATCTGTTCACAAAATCATCCTTTCACGATCCCATAAAACTAATAAAGAAGCTTTCCCCACAGAATCTGCAAAGAAGGCTTCAATACCGTTTTCAGTTATTAGTTTTTAAAATAATATTGAACAGCTCCCTGGCGACACTTCGCTTAGGCATGCTTTCAAGATATATAGGGCTGCCGTCCCTTCTTAATATCGTAACTTTGTTGTCATCAGTTGCAAATCCCGTTTTTGTTATATCATTTGCTACGATGTAATCGAGGTTTTTCTTATCCAGCTTACCTTGTGCATTCTGGATAAGATCATGGCTCTCCGCTGCAAAGCCTACCAGTATCTGGTGCTTTTTAAGCTCACCAAGCTTTTTAAGTATGTCGCGATCCTTGACGAATTCAATGACCACTTCAGAGGTGGTCTTCTTGATTTTCTCATCTGAATAGGCTTTCGGTTTGTAATCCGCTACAGCAGCAGCTTTAATCACTATATCGGAATCGTCAAACCTTTTTGTAACCTCATTATACATGTCTTCCGTTGTCCTGACATTAACCAGCCGGACTCCGAAGGGAGGCTTCACATGGGAAGGTCCGCTTATCAAAGTAACCTCTGCCCCCCTGTATATAGCCTCTTCAGCAATGGCATATCCCATTTTTCCTGAGGATCTGTTCGTTATATATCTCACTGGATCTATATCAGCAACTGTAGGCCCTGCTGTAACAAGCACCCGTTTGCCTTCCAGGTCTTTTATGTCGTATAATTCATTCATTACATTGTCCACTATTTCATCAGTCTCTGCAAGTTTCCCTATGCCGGTATCACCGCAGGCAAGCCTGCCTGTCCCCGGAGTTATGAATCTATATCCATGTGATTTAAGTTTCTCAATGTTTTCCTGAAGGATCTCATTTAGATACATCCCTGTATTCATGGCAGGTGCAATAATCACTGGAGCCGCTGTAGCCATAACGGTAGTAGTAAGAAGGTCATCGGCAATCCCGCTGGCCACCTTTCCTATGAAATTGGCTGTGGCTGGAACGATAAGCATAAGGTCGGCTTTCTGCGCTAAAGTTATATGCCTGATTTCCCAGGCAACAGGTTCATTGAACATGTCTGTGCTGACCAGGTTCTGGCTCATGGTCTGAAAGCTTAAAGGGCTGACAAACTTTGTGGCAGCCTCAGTCATAATGACATGGACATTAATCCCCTTTTTTTTCAATGCACTTATGATGTCGAGTACCTTATAGACGGCAATGCCGCCGCATACACCAATTACTACAGTCTTATCCTTAGTCATGATTATTTTATTCCTTCTTTTACTGTTTCGTATGTTAACAAACCGTCGTTTATCTCATGAATTGCCAGGGTCACAGGTTTAGTCGTATTTATTTCCTTAAGTGCATTTTCATCCAACAACGTCTCTTTGCCTTCTGTAAGCTGTCTTGCCCTTTTTGAAGCCATGGTAACAAGTGTGTACCTGCTGCTTACTTTTTCAAGCAGTTCAACTATAGATGGATTAATCATAGAGTTGCTCATATATTCCTACCTCCCCTGATTCTAAAATTTTGTCCTTAAGTCTGTCCACCCTGCATTTTTCAGCAGTGAGGATAGCTTCAATCTTGTCTACTGCATCATCAACGGTGTCGTTGACAACAGCGTAATTATATTTGGAAATATAGTTGATTTCATTGTAGGCGGACTTAAACCTCCTCAGAAGGGACTCTTCCGTTTCAGTTCCGCGGTTTATTATCCTTTGCTTGAGCTCTTCCATTGAAGGCGGCAGGATAAATATAAATACCCCTTCCGGGTATTTTTGTTTCACCTTAAGCGCGCCCTGTATATCAATTTCCAGGACTACATCCTTGCCGCTGTATATTGCCTCCAGAGCTTTCCATTTAGGAGTACCATAATAACTTCCGTAAACTTCAGCGTATTCAAAGAAATCATCCTTGTTTATTTTATCCAAAAATTCCTCTTTGCTCATGAAAAAATAGTTTATACCTTCAACTTCGCCGTTTCTCGGTTCCCTCGTTGTTGCAGAAACGGAGAGCCAAAGATCCTTTCTTTCAAGCAAAGCCCTGCAGATTGTGCCTTTGCCGGCTCCTGAGGGACCTGAAATCACAATAAGGAGCCCTTTATTTTGAACCATTAAGCATCACCTTCAACTGTCTCTTCCTCATCGTCGTCTTTAAGGGCCAATCTGTGTGCAACAGTTTCCGGCTGTACTGCTGAAAGAATTACATGGTCGCTGTCTGTTATGATGACTGCTCTTGTTCTCCTTCCGTATGTGGCATCAATAAGCATACCCCTGTCCCTTGCTTCCTGAATGATCCTTTTGATTGGTGCCGATTCAGGGCTGACTATTGCTACAAGCCTGTTGGCGGAAACTATGTTGCCAAATCCGATGTTTATCAATTTAATTCCCATTGCGATCCTCCTAAATTATTCAATATTTTGCACCTGTTCGCGTACTTTTTCGATCTCATTTTTAATACTCAATACTGTGTTTATGATATCTAAATTGCTGGCCTTAGAAGCTATTGTATTTGCTTCCCTGTTCATTTCCTGGATGATAAAGTCGAGCTTTCTGCCAATGGGCTCGTCCAGCTCCATGGTTTCCCTGACCTGCACAAGGTGGCTTTTCAGCCTGACAATTTCTTCGTCTATAGAGGCCTTGTCAGCAAGGATGGCAACCTCCATGGCAAGTCTGTTTTCATCAACCTTATATTCCTTTATCAGGTCATCCAGTCTCTGTTTCATTTTTTTCTGATATTCATCAATAATGAAAGCTGATTTATCTTCAATAACCGACACCATATCTTTGATGCCTTTGCATTTTTCAATGATGTCTTCCTTCAGCTTAAGGCCTTCCCTTTCTCTCATTTGGATCAGCTGGTCAAGGGCAGCGTTAAGAGCAATCAACAAACTGTTCCAGATTTCCTCTGCATCTTCCTCTTCCTGTTTCGTTGTGATGACATCGGGAAACCTTGAAATCAACGATAATGATACCTCATCCCTCATATTATATCTGTTTTTAAGTTCCGTAAGGCAGGCATGATAAGAATCCGCCAGTGATTTGTTCAAATATGCAGCGGCATCCTTTTTATCAAAAAGGTTCTGGGTCAGAAACAAGTCTGTTTTTCCCCTGTTAACCCTTGATTGAACAGTTTTCCTGATTTTGTCCTCAATTGACAAAAGGCTCTTTGGTATCTTTATGCTGAGGTCGCAATACCTGTGGTTCACGCTTTTGATTTCTATTGTATAACTACGGCCTTCTAATTCTATGCTTCCCCTACCATAGCCAGTCATGCTTTTTATCATAACATTCATCCTTCCGCTTTCATAGTCAATTCATAATAATTATACATAATCGTTACATTTAATTTCAAGATGTATTTATGAATTATACCACACTTGAGGCACTTTTAAAAACCTATTATTTATTCGGGCAAATAAGTTTACACGCGAACATATGTTTGCTATAATGAAATAAAGTAAAAAAGGACGTGGTTGCATGGAAATTCACGAAAAACTCCGTATTCTGTCTGCAGCTGCAAAATTTGATGTCTCCTGTTCTTCAAGCGGCGGCACGAGGAAAAATGACGTTAATGGGATCGGCAATTCTGCTGCTGCAGGAATATGTCACAGCTTCACATCTGACGGAAGGTGCATTTCACTGCTTAAAATATTACTCACGAATTACTGCATATTCGATTGCGCCTATTGCGTCAACCGTTCATCAAACGATATTGAGAGGGCTGCATTTACCCCAAAGGAAATAGTGGACCTGACAATCAATTTCTATAAAAGAAATTACATTGAAGGACTTTTCTTAAGCTCGGCTGTTTTTAAAAATCCGGACCATACCATGGAATTATTGATAGATGTTGCTTCATCCCTCAGGCATGAACACAATTTCAACGGCTATATCCATCTAAAAGCGATACCGGGAGCGGATCCCGCGCTTATAAAGCTAGCGGGTACCGTTGCGGACAGGCTCAGTGTGAACATTGAATTGCCTTCCAGCAAAAGCCTGTTGCTCCTGGCACCGCAAAAAAAGAAGGATGACATATTGAAGCCAATGGCCTTGATAAGCTCAGGAATAAAGGAATTCAGGGAAAACAAGGCAGCATTGAAGGAAAAGCAATATTTTGCCCCTGCAGGTCAAAGCACACAACTTATAATTGGAGCAACCCCTGACAGCGACTACAAAATAATAAGCCTCAGTGAAAAGCTATATGACCGCTATAGTCTGAAAAGGGTTTATTATTCGGCTTATGTGCCGGTTTCGGATAATCCTGTGCTGTCAAAAATAAGATACTCCCCTCTTTTAAGGGAGCACAGGCTGTACCAGGCAGACTGGCTGCTTAGATTCTATAATTTCAAAGCTGAAGAAATATTATCGGAAGATAACCCAAACCTTGACCTGAATTTTGATCCAAAGACTAATTGGGCGTTCAACCATATGGATTTTTTTCCGGTTGAAATCAACAAAGCTTCTTACAAGGAGCTTTTAAGGGTCCCCGGAATAGGAATGACCTCAGCCAAGAGGATAATATCCTCACGATGGATGCATCCGTTGGAGTTTGAGCAGCTGAAAGGCCTGGGGATTGTCCTTAAGAGGGCGCAGTACTTTATCACCTGCAAAGGAAGATATCATGGCAGTGTACCCTTTGGAGCATCCGGCATCAAATACAGGCTTTCACCAAAGCAGGATATGAACCTGAGGGAATTGGCCAAGAATAATATGGAGCAGCTAAGCTTTCTTGACAGCGCCAGCAGGATGCTCATAAAAGGTGCCGCCATAACGGGCATAAAAGGTGAATTTTAGTGGGAGTGAAGAAAATGAATTCAAAGGGGTATATTTATGACGGGACCTTCGAGGGCCTGCTCACGTGCATATACGAAGCATATTACAGGCATGAAAATCCAATGTTTATTCTTCCGGAAAAAAAATATTGTGAAAGCATAAAGGACACGCTTTTCAACCTACTGCAAAATTCGGATGACTGTTGGAACCCTGTTGAAATCCTGACGGACCAGCAGAAATCCGTAAAAGTGTATGATGCCATTGAAAGCAAGATTTCTGATGATGCCCTTGAAACCATATACCATGTATTTTTGTCCGAGATCACGAATTTTGAGATAATGATTCTGAACTACCTCCGCCTTGGGTTCAAAACTGGAAGCGATGTCAACAAATGCATGCAGGATAAAAGGGTTATGGATATGCTGAAAGCAGAAAGAAAGGTTATTTGGGAGGTGCACAGGATGGAGGGTTTTCTTCGCTTTGAAGAAAGACCCGGCTTTTTCTATGCTGCCTACGAGCCTGACCACAACATAACTTCCCTTGTTACACCACATTTTGTTGAAAGGTTTGCGGTACAGAATTTTGTTATACACGATATCAAAAGGCAAATTGCCTCTGTTTACAACAAAAAGGACTGGTTCCTTACAGAAACGGTATCCGGTCAGGATTTTGGATTGGTTTCAGAAAAGAAAGAAACCTATTACAGCGATCTTTGGAGAGGATATTTTGAATGGGCTTCAATAGAGGAAAGGAAAAATCCAAGAAATCAAAAACGCCAGATGCCCAAGAGGTACTGGAAGCATCTGACGGAAGTTGAACATAGATAGCTTATTTTTTTTCAGGAGAGATTTCAGGAGTATCCTTAAACGTTTTTTCTGGCGGTGCTGCCTGAGTTTTTGCAGCCGCTAAAGCTGTTTCGCATTTCTTTAGCTTAAGATCAAGGTCTGCAATTTTTGCTTCTGAAACCCTTATCGCTGCGTTAAGCTCCCTTGTTTTCATAGCTGACTTGATCCTGCCGAAAAAGCCGAATAATATTGCTACTACCGCACCGACTACAGCGGAAATTATTATTACTATTGACTGAGATAATTCATATTTAGCAAAAATCAATCTGATAGTAACCACATCTGAATTAAGGGCAGCAAAGGCTGCTATTACCAAGGCAAAAATCAAGGAAATCACAAACCAGATTTGCATGTAACCACTTCCCTTCAATTAATAATTACATTATACGATAAATTTGAAAATTTAGTCAATGAATCTTCTTATTGCCAAAAAAAAACTGCCGATTGGCAGTTCCCTACACGTTTATGAAACCCTCAAGATAAGCGGCGGCTTCACCTGACATCTTCACACGATCGCCAAGATCGGTACAGTATAATGTTCCGGTTCTTTCTGACAGTTGAAGCGCTGTGAATTCGCTCTTATTCAATACTTTTTTCCAGTAAGGCACCAATGTGCAATGTGCTGAGCCGGTTACCGGGTCTTCATTGACACCAGCCCTTGGTGCAAAGAACCTTGAAACGAAATCCGCTTCCCTGCCCTTGGCTGTTACGATTATTCCCAGAACGTCAAGCTTTTTCAGGAGCTCCATATCAGGAGCCATTTCCCTGATATCCTCTTCTGTTTCGAATACTGCCATATAATCCCTCGATTTGTATACTTCCGTCGGCATTTTCCCAAGAGCCTTCACAAGAATTTCCGGAGCTTCGATTTTATCCCCTTCCCGTGATGGAAAAACCATATCGATCAGTTTTCCAGTCCGTGATATCTGCAGCAAGCCGCTTTTTGTGAAGAAGTCGATGGTCTGAGCTTCTTTGTCGATATAGTTGAAAATGACAAAGGAAGTTGCAAGGGTGGCATGGCCGCAGAGGTCTATCTCACCTTTAGGAGTGAACCACCTGAGTTCATAGCCTGAGCCGGATTTCACGAAAAATGCGGTTTCCGACAAATTGTTTTCCATCGCAATGTTCTGCATCAGCTCATCACTTATC
>Ga0209373_10004326_pt1 | contig 12306 bp, 14 predicted proteins | sample Higcelweek5metaG_FD_187173 | JGI IMG/M metagenome (GOLD analysis project Ga0209373, IMG submission 187173) | Freshwater pond sediment microbial communities from the University of Edinburgh, under environmental carbon perturbations - High... | ecosystem: Environmental > Aquatic > Freshwater >... | reverse complement strand
TACTAGAGATATACACAATGATTGGTTAGGAAAATATGCTAAAAAAAATATAATTAAAATAGGATGGGAACATAATCATCATAACAATAATAAAAAATATATTAATTCAGTAGTTAAATCAGTTAAAAATTTAGATTACTTTATTTTAGTTTCTAAAGAATTAAAAGAATTTTATGAAAAAATAGTAGAAACAAAATGTATATATATTCCAAACTCATTAGATGAATTTCCAAAAAGATTGTCATCACTTGAATCTAAAAATATATTATCAGTAGGAAGACTGTCTCCTGAAAAAGGATATTTAGATTTAATAGATGTATTTAAAATAGTAAGTGAAAAATATTCAGATTGGACACTAAATATAGTAGGTGACGGTCCAGAATATAAAAATATTGATAAAAAAATAAAAGAATTAAAATTATCAAATATTAAATTACATGGATTTAGAGATAGAGAATATATAAATGAATTATTAAGTAATACTTCAATATATGTAATGACATCTCATACAGAATCATTTGGTATTGTTTTATTAGAAGCTTTTTCTTACGGGATTCCAGCTATTGCATTTGATAGTGCACAAGGAGCTAATGAAATAATTAGTAATAACTGGGATGGATATTTAATAAAAGATAGAGATAAAATAAAAATGGCTAAAAAAATAATAGAATTAATTAAAAGTGAAAATAGAAGAATAATTATGGGTAATAATGCTTCTAAAAAAGCTGTTTTATATGATATTAAAAAAACTAGTAAGAAATGGTTAGAAATATTACCTAAATAGAAAGGTAAAAATATGGAAGAAATAGTAAATAATTTTGTTCATGTAACAAAAGAACTAGTACTCAATAATAATATCTTTTTAAGCATGTTTGTAGGGGTATTTATAATCGTTTTAGAGTCAGTTATACCTATATTACCTCTTGCAGTATTTATAGCTATAAACATGATAGCTTTTGGTACTATATTAGGTTTTATATTATCGTTATTTGCAACTATATTAGGTTGTACAATAAGCTTTTTTATATTTAAAAAACTAAGACCACATTTATTATTAAAATTAAAACCAGATTCAAGTTTTAGAAAATTTATGTTATTAGTAGATAATGTAAGTTTTTCTAAATTAGTAGTTATAATGACTATACCTTTTACGCCAGCTTTTTCAATTAATATAGCTGCTGGACTATCTAATATGAGATATAGAGAATACTTTATAGCACTTCTAATATCAAAAACAGTATTAGTATACTTTTGGGGGTTTGTCGGTACTACATTAGTTCAAAGTGTTACAGATATAAGTGTAATAATTAAAATAGTATTATTAATTTTAATAGCTTTCATCTTATCTAAAGTAGTAATTAAAAAATTTGATATAAAATAGGAGGATTTATGGAAATAATAATTATAGTATTAATAGTAGTTCTAATAGTAATAAGTCTATTTTCTTTATCTAAAAATATAAATGAATCTAATATAACAGAAAGACTTGGTAAATTAGAATTAAATATTACTAAAGAAATAGCTGAATTTAAAGGTGATATCAACAGAAATTTAAATGATGATTTTACTAAATTAAATGATAAATTAGAAGAAAGATTAAGATTAATAAATGATGCAGTAAATGAAAGATTAGATGCTAACTTTGAAAAAACTAATAAAACATTTACATCAGTATTAGAAAGATTATCTAAAATAGATGAAGCTCAAAAGAAAATAGATAATTTATCTAATGATATAGTATCATTACAAGGTATTTTAACTGATAAAAAATCAAGAGGAATATTTGGAGAAGTTAACTTAAAAAATATATTAGTTAATGTATTTGGAGAAAACAATGATAAAGTATATAAATTACAATATAAATTTGATAATGAAACAATAGTAGATTGTGCTTTATTTGCTCCAGAACCACTAGGTCTTATAAGTATAGATTCTAAATTTCCTTTAGAAAACTATAGAACTATGGTAGATAGAAAAAACAGTTTAGAATCTAGAGAACAATCATTAAAACTATTTAGAACAGATATGAAAAAACATATAGATGCTATCGCTTCTAAATATATAATAGATGGAGTTACAACAGATCAAGCTATATTATTCTTACCAGCAGAAGCTATATTTGCAGAACTTAATGCATATCATTCAGATATAATAGAATATGCTTATAAAAAAAGAGTTTGGATTACAAGTCCAACTACTTTAATGAGTACTTTAACTACTATCCAAATTATAATTAAAAACTTAGAAAGAGATAAATATACATCAGTAATTCATACAGAATTAAAATTATTAGATGTAGAATTTAAACGTTATAAAGAAAGATGGGAAAAATTATCTAGAAATATAGATAATGTTTCTAAAGATGTTAAAGAAATAAATACAACTACAGAAAAAATAACTAAGAGATTTGATTCTATTAATCAAGTAGAAGTAGAAACTTTAGGTGCACAAGAATAACAAATTATAATTGTAATTTGTTTTCTTTTTATGTATAATTATTAAGCAAGGACGTGAAAATATGAAAATAAAATATGACTTATTAAAAAATGAAAAAAACACAAAAGCAAGAAATGGATTACTACATACTAACTATGGAACATTTGAAACTCCAATGTTTATGCCAGTTGGAACACTAGCTAACGTAAAAACATTAGTTCCAGAAGAACTAAAAGAAGCTGGAAGTGCAGTAATACTTTCAAATACATATCACTTATGGTTAAGACCTGGAGAAGATATAGTAGATAAAGCTGGTGGATTACATAAATTTATGAATTATGATGGACCAATACTAACGGATAGTGGAGGTTTTCAAGTATTTTCTTTAGCTAAAAACAAGAAAAAAGATATAGTTGAAGAAGGAGTGCATTTTAAAAGCCATTTAGATGGTAGACCTTTATTTTTAACTCCAGAATTATCTATAGAAATACAAAATAAATTAGATAGTGATATAGCTATGAGTTTTGATGAATGTATACCATTTCCAGCAAGCTATGAATATGCTAAAGCATCTACAGAAAGAACACTTAGATGGGCTAAAAGAGGTCTTGATACTCATAAAAATGAAATGCAATCATTGTTTGGTATAGTTCAAGGTGGAGAATATGAAGATCTAAGAAAATATAGTGCTGAAGAAACAGTTAAAATGAACTTTGATGGATATAGTATAGGTGGAACTTCAGTTGGTGAAGATAAAGAAACCATGTATAAAATGGTGGACTATGGAATTAAATATTTACCAGAAGATAAACCTAGATATTTAATGGGAGTAGGAGATCCTATTGATATAATAGAAGGTGTTATTAGAGGCGTAGACATGTTTGATTGTGTTTTACCTACTAGATTAGCTAGACATGGTAATGCATTTACTAGAAACGGTAGAATTAACTTTAATAATGCTAAATACAAAGAAGATTTTACTAAAGTAGATGATACATGTGATTGCTATACTTGTAAAAACTATACTAAAGCATATATTAGACATTTAATAGTATCAGATGAAGCATTAGGTGGAAGATTATTATCAATCCATAATATTAGATTCTTAATTAAATTAACAGAAGAATTAAGAGAATCTATTAAAAATGATAATATATTAGAATATAGAGAAAACTTTATTAAAGAATATGAAAATAAAAACTAGTTTAACTTTTTTAAAACATTATATGATATAATTTATATAGGTGATAAAATGAATTTAATACTAGGATCTCATGTATCTTTTAAAAAAGATGAACAAATAATAGGAAGTATAAAAGAAGCTTTAAGCTATGGATCAAATACATTTATGATTTATACAGGAGCTCCTCAAAATACAGCTAGAACAGATATAGATACAGAACTTACTGAACTTGGTAAGTTAGCTCTTATTCAAAACAATATAGACATAAATAATATTATAGTCCATGCTCCATATATTATTAATTTAGCTAACCCAACTAACTTAGATTTTCCAATTAAATTTTTAAAAGAAGAAATTAATAGAACAAGTAGATTAGGACTTAGCAAATTAGTATTACATCCTGGTTCTCATGTAGGACTAGGTACTGAAGAAGGAATAAAAAATATTATATTTTGTTTAAATAAAGTAATTACTAGTGATACTGATGTAGATATTTTGCTAGAAACAATGGCTGGTAAAGGTACAGAAGTAGGTAGAACATTTGAAGAATTAAAACAGATAATAGATGGAGTTACATATAGTGATAAAGTTAAAGTTTGTTTAGATACATGTCATATTAATGATGCAGGTTATGATATTAAAGATTTTGATAAAATATTAGAAGACTTTGATAAAATAATAGGATTAAAAAAAATAGCATGTATACATATAAATGATTCTAAAAATGATATCAATACACATAAAGATAGACATGAAAATTTTGGATTTGGAACACTAGGGTTTGATAATTTAATTAAAATAATATATAACCCATTATTAATTAATGTCCCAAAAATATTAGAAACCCCATATATTGGAGATACAGATGAATCAAAAGATAGGTTATATCCACCTTATAAATTTGAAATAGAAATGATTAAAAATCAAAAATTTGACCCAAATTTGTTAAAAGATATAAGAAACTACTATAAATAATCAATAAATGATAAAAAAACACCAAATATGTTTGAAATTTGTATGTTTTTTTGATATTATAGATTTAATGCTTTTAAAAGGAGGAATTTATTATGGCAAAAAAAGGTGAAGCCAGAGAAAGAATAACATTAAAATGTACAGTTTGTAATGAAAAAAATTACCGTACAGAAAAAAATAAAAGAAACACAACTGAACGTTTAGAATTAAACAAATTTTGTTCAAGATGTCGTAAAACTACAGCTCATAAAGAAGAAAAATAAAAATTAAAGCAAGCATTATTAAAAAGGGGTAAGAATATTTATATATTCTTATTTTAAATAGGAGGCAAATTATGATAAATGTTAATGATATTAAAACAGGTATGACGCTTATTATAGAAGGTAATTTATATTCAGTAATAGAATTCCAACATGTTAAACCAGGAAAAGGTGCAGCATTTTTGAAAACTAAACTTAAAAACTTAAGAACAGGTGGTACTTTAGAAAAAACTTTTAGTACAAGTCTTAAATTTGAAAAAGCTAATATAGAAAAAACTAATGTTCAATATTTATATAATACAGGAGATATTTATTTCTTTATGAATATGGATACATATGAACAATTAGAATTAACTTCTGCACAATTAGGTGATGATAAAAATTTCTTAATTGAAAACGGAATCGTTATTGTTTCATTCTTTCAAGGTGAATTACTAGGAGTAATATTACCAGATAAGATTGAAATGTTAGTAACTTCAACTGAACCTGCAGTTAAAGGAAATACAACTAATAATACTAATAAAGATGCATATACTGAAACTGGATTAATGGTTAGAGTTCCACTTTTTGTTGATCAAGGTGAAAAAATTATTGTTTCAACACAAGACGGAAAATATGTATCAAGAGCTTAATGCTCTTTTTTATTAAAAAAAGTTGACAAGATATAAATATTAATATATACTAGTGTAGTAATTAAAAAGGAAAGCAGAAGTTCCACTTCTCACCCGATTGCATATAGCGATGGGTCATAATGCCAATATGAAAATATATGGAATTATTAGGTGGATACTTTTGGTATTCACTTTTTTATGGAGGTGTCATTTATCGCAAAAGAAAAAGATTTGTACATTAATGAACAAATACGTGCAAGAGAAGTAATGGTTATTGGCCCAAATGGGGAACAACTAGGTCTAAAAGGAATTAAAGATGCTTTAACATTAGCTGCATACGCAGGTTTTGACTTAGTATTAATGAATCCATCTGATAATCCACAAGTTTGTAAAATTATGGATTATAGTAAATTCAAATATGAAAGTAAAAAAAGACAAAAAGAAAACTTTAAAAAACAAAGAGAAACTAGTCTTGAAGTTAAAGAATATCGTTTATCAGTTTCAATTGATAAACATGATTTCGATACACGTGTTAAAAATTCATCTAAGTACTTAGAAAAAGGTCATAGAATTAAAGTAGCTGTTAGATTCAAAGGAAGAGAAATGGCTCATCCAGAATTAGGAAGAGATGTTTTAAATAGATTTGCTGAAGCTGTTACAGAATTAGCAGAAGTAGAACAATATCCTAAAATGGATGGTAAATTTATGACAATGATGCTAATACCGAAAAAGGAAAGATAGGAGGATTATTATGCCAAAAATGAAGACACATAAAGGAACAAGTAAAGTTTGTAACGTAAGAGCTGGAGGAACTGTTAAAATCGGTAAACCAGGTTCTAGACATAATACAGGTAAAAAAAATGCTGCATCAAATAGAGATTCAAGAGCTGGATCAATGTTAAGTGCATCTGATTACAAAAGAATTAAGAGTATATTAGGTAAGTAATTACCAAGTTAGAAGGAGGAAATTATGACAAGAGTTAAAGGTGGAACCGTTCACCGCGCTAGAAGAAAAAAAGTTTTAGATAGAGCAAAAGGATATTTCGGAAGTAAACATAGATTATATAGAACTGCAAAAGAACAAGTAATGCATTCATTAAAATATGCTTATAGAGATAGAAAACAAAAGAAAAGAGATTTCAGAAAATTATGGATAGTAAGAATTAATGCTGCATGTAGAATGAATGACATTAGTTACTCTCAATTCATTAATGGATTAAATAAATCTGGAATTGAAATTAATAGAAAAATGTTATCAGAAGTAGCTATAGATAATGCTGCAGGATTTACTGCATTAGTAGTATTAGCTAAAGAAGCTTTAAAAGGTACAGTTACTAAAGAAGTTGAAACAAAAGTTGAAGCTAAAGAAGTAAAAGTTGCTAAAGAAGTGAAAGCTGAAGTTACTGAAGATTTAACTAAATTAACAGTAGCAGAACTTAAAGAATTAGCTAAAGAAAAAAATATTGAAGTAACTAGTTCAATGAAAAAAGCTGATATATTAGCTTTATTAAAATAATCTTAACAGATTATTTTTTTTGTTCTAAAATATTGACTTAAAACATTTGTTCGTATATAATTAATATAGGTGATTATATGAAAGAATTATATATAGATTTTGATGGAGTAATCTTAGATACAATAAATCCATCGTATGCAGCTATGGCTGAAATGGGAATAGATTCAAAAAACAGTATTAAAGTTGGAGAATATTATGAAAATGTTGATTGGGAAGAATTTATAAAAGAAACTCCTCAAATAAATGATAGTATAAATTGTATTAAAAAAATATATGAATCAAATAAATTCAATGTTTCAATATTAACACATGTTACTACATTAGATGAAGCTCAAGCTAAAATAAATTATTTAAGAAAATCAATAAAAGAAATAACTATTATTCCAGTTCCTAGAAAAATAAGTAAAACTAAAATGGTTAATGTTAATAATGCAATATTAATAGATGACTATACAGGTAACTTAAAAGAGTGGGAAGAAAATGGTGGAATATCAGTTAGATTTTCTACTAAACTAAGTGGAAAAGGATATAAAGTAATAGATAAATTAGATCAAATTTTAGAATTAGAATTCTAGAATTTTTTTAATTATGATATAATATAATAGTTAAGGAGGAATAATATGTTTGAAAACTTAGGAAATAGATTACAAAGTGCATTAGATAAAATAAAAGGTTATGGAAAAATATCAGAAGAAAATATTTCTGAAATAACAAGAGAAATTCGTTTAGCTCTTTTAGAAGCTGACGTTAATTATAAAGTAGTAAAAGAATTTATAAACAAAGTAAAAGAAAAAGTTTTAGGAGTAGAAGTAGTTAAATCACTTAAACCTGGAGAACAATTTGTTAAAATAGTTAAAGATGAATTAACTGAATTATTAGGTGGAGAAAAAAAAGATATTAATTTAAAAGGATCTCCAGCTACTTTAATGTTAGTTGGATTACAAGGTTCAGGTAAAACTACAACAATCGCTAAATTAGCGTCTTTACTTAGAAAAAAATATAAAAAAAATCCTTTATTAGTAGCTTGTGATATATATAGACCTGCCGCTATAGATCAATTAATTCAATTAGGTAAAGAACTAAATATAGAAGTATATAGTGAAGGATTAAACAATCCTGTAGATATCGCTAATAATGCTATAAAATATGCCAAAGAAAAAAATTATGATTATGTATTAATAGATACTGCAGGTAGACTTCATATTGATGAAACATTAATGGAGGAATTAGAAAATATTAATAATTCTATTAATACAGATGAAATTATTTTAGTAATTGATAGTATGACAGGACAAGATGCTATTAATGTTATAGAAGGTTTTAATTCTAAATTACCTCTTACTGGAGCTATACTAACTAAATTAGATGGTGATACAAGAGGTGGAGCTGCATTATCAGTTAGACATTTAACTAATGTTCCTATTAAATTTATAGGTGTTAGTGAAAAGTTAGATGGCTTAGAAGAATTCTATCCAGATAGAATGGCTACTCGTATTTTAGGTATGGGTGATATTATGTCTATGATAGAAAAAGCAGAACTTGTAATAGATAAAGATTTAGCTGAAAAGTCAGCTAATAAATTAAAAAGTGGTAAATTTGATTTAGAAGATTTTTTAGATCAATTAAATCAAATAAAAAAATTAGGTCCTTTAGAAAACCTAATTAAAATGATACCAGGAGCTTCTAAAATGGGTTTAGGTAATATTAATATTAATCCTAAAGATATGGCTCATATAGAGGCTATAATACAGTCTATGACTCCTTATGAAAGAAGAAACCCAGATATATTAAAAGCTAGTAGAAAAGTTAGAATAGCTAAAGGATCCGGAAGATCTGTTGAAGAAGTTAATAGATTATTAAAACAGTTTGATCAAATGAAATTAATGATGAAAAATATGAAAAATGGTAAAATGAAAATGCCTTTTTAAATAACTTTTAGTTATTTTTTTTTTACAAAAAAAATATAGATAAATCTATATTAGTTAGCTTTTGTATTATGAGTTAAAGTGAAAACTTTATTTTTATCTTGTTTACTTACTTCATCTAAATAATTTTTTAATAATTGCAAATTTTTAAATTGTCTAGCTCTTTTATCAATATTATTTTTTTGATTATTGAATTGAGCTACTACTCCTGTTTTTGGTTTTTCAAAAGGAATAATTTCTGTTGGTTGTTTAAAAGGAATAACTTCTTGTTGTTCAATTACTGGTTTAGTTTCTTCTAAATCTTCTGGAACTATACCTAGCATTCTACACTCATTATGATATTCTTCTATAGTATAAACATGGAATTTAAATATTCGTTCTTCAGGTTTCCCATCTTTTATATCTACCGTTCTAATATAGTAGTCATTTGATTCAGGTTTAAAAGTAACGTTTTTAATTTGTGTACTGATGTTAACGTCAATTATTTTAAGTATTTCGGATGCTTTCTTAATAACATAATCTCGATCTTTTAAAAATTTTTCAATTTCATGTGTTAGCATAGTCTGTCTCCCTATTCTTATATCTATCTTATTCTATAATCTAATAATAGTACTAAGTTTACAAGATGTCAACAGTTTGATTAATATTTTATTTTAAAATTATTAAATTATATTATTGGATAAATATAATTGTATATTTATAATCCTGTTTTCCCGACCATTAAGTATTTAACCCTTATTTTATAAGGGTTTTTTAGTGTCTTAAAAAAGTCCCCTTAAAATGCCCTTAAAAAATTTATTTGTGATATAATTACCTTGTAAAAAAAGTATTTAATGGGAGGTAGTTATGGAAAAAAGAATTGAAAACCCGAAAGTCTTTATATCTTATGCTTGGGGAAGCAAAGAGTATCAAGAAAAAGTAATGGCTCTTGCAGAAAGGCTTCAGTATGATGGGGTTGAAGTTTTGATTGATAAGTGGATAATGAAACCGGGTTCTGACACAATAGATTTTATGGAACAGTGTGTTAAAGATTCAGGGGTAAATTTTGTGTTAATTTTATTAGATAAAAATTATTCTGAAAAGGCAGATAAAAAAACAGGAGGAGTAGGAATAGAAACACAAATTATATCTAACGAAGTATATAAAGATGTAAAACAAGAAAAATTTATTCCTATAATTTTTGAAAGAGACAGTGAAGGAAACGTTAGTAAGCCGATATATTTAAAAAGTAGATTGCATTATGATCTTACTTCAGAAAATTTTGAAGATGAATATGTTAAACTGGTAAAACAAATATATGGAAGAGATATGTATTACAAACCTATAAAAGGGAATAAGCCTTCATGGATTGATGATGATAATCTAGCTGACAGTAAGATGAAATTTATTATTTCTCAAGGAAGTCAAGATAAAGAATTATTAAAAATATTGATTACTGAAATTAAAGAAATAGACAAAGAAAGTTTTGATGGCAAATTGAGTGATGAAGATTTGCTGCAAAAGTACAACAGTTTCAAAAAGTATAGAAACATTTTAATTGATATTTACCTAAAGCAAGATTCTAATGTAAATTTTATTGATGACGTTTGCGAATTTTATGATGAAATAAAAAAATGGAATATTCAAAATAACGAATTGTTAAAAGAAATTGTTAATGCATTTATTCATGAAACTTTTGTCTATTTGATTGCGGTTTTATTTAAAAATAGAAATTATAAAAATATATGCATTTTGATTAAGAAAAGTTACTTTTTAAAGAAAGGAAGAACGGAAATTGTAAATTCAAATAATTATTTTTATGATCATAATTATGGAATGATTGATGCAGCTAAGAAAAATATAGACAAACAAAATTATTATAGTTCTGTAGCTCAACTTTGGATTGAAAATTTATATGAGCCTAAAATCGGCAAAGAGGAATTTGTTACGGCAGATTTGTTAATATACAACATGTCCATATTATTACTTGAAAAACAAGGATGGTATTGGTTTCCGATTTGTTATGTCTATGGAAGCAGTTTTAGTCATTCTGGTTATTTAGGTGATATTTCAATTAAATTAAAATCAAAATATGAACTAAGTAAAATGCAAGATATGTTTGGTGTTCAATCAGTAGAAGAAATAAAAAAATTGTTTGATAAAATGAAAGAATACATGCAAGTAAACAAAAGAGAGCATAGATATCTTTCTGCTTTTGAAACTGCAGATATATTTTTGGATACTGTCAAAATAGAAGAGATAGGTTCAGTATATTAACAATTATATAAATCATAAATATTGACATTATTCCGCAAACGGTATAATATATACTTATAAAGAGGTGATACAATGAACTACATTACTACAAAAGAAGCGTCTATTCTTTGGAATATAAGCGAAAGAAGAATAAGACAGTTATTAACTGACGGAAGGATAGTTGGAGCTATTAAAGTTGGTACTACATGGAATATACCGAAAGATACTGCTAAACCGGAAGATAAAAGATTAAAAGTTGAAAGTCCTAAATTTATAATAGATTTACCTAATAACTATTTTGATGAAATAGATAAAAAGAAAAAACTAGTAGATAGTAAAAGACCTTTAGCTAAAGAAACTTTAAAATCTTTAAGAGAAAGTAATATATTAGATTGGACTTATAATAGTAATGCTATTGAAGGTAATACTTTAACACTAAGAGAAACTAAAGTAGTTTTAGAAGGTATTACAATAGGTGGTAAATCTATGAAAGAACATTTAGAAATTACTAACCATAGAGAAGCTATTTATTTCTTAGAAGATCTAATTAAAAATAAAGAATCAATGAATGAGTGGAATATTAAAAATATCCATAGGTTAATTTTAAAAGAAATAGATAATGATAATGCTGGTATTTATAGAACTGAAAATGTTACTATTTCAGGAGCAACTCATATTCCACCAACGCACTATAAAGTAAAAGAAGAAATGGAGAGATTAATTACTCTATATAACTCTTGGAGTAATTATCATCCAATAGTAAAATCAGCTTTACTTCACGGAGAATTTGTTAAAATACATCCATTTATAGATGGTAATGGTAGAACTTCTAGATTACTCATGAATTTTGAAGTAATGAAGAAAGGTTATTTGCCAATTATCATAAAAGCAGAAAGTAGATTAAGTTATTATGATGCTTTAGATAAAGCTAGTGTTAAAGCTGATTATACGGACTTTGTAAAATTAATAGCTGAATTAGAAAACAATATATTAGATAAATATTTAGAAATATTATAGCACTTGAGTATCATACCACAAACGGTAGGATACTCTTTATTTGCTAAATAATGAAAAAAGATTTATAATTAATGCAATAAAACAACTTTGTTAAACGTTATTATTATGAGAGGTGATGAAAGTGAAGTTAATTAATATATCAATTAATTCC
>Ga0209373_10004325_pt1 | contig 12314 bp, 12 predicted proteins | sample Higcelweek5metaG_FD_187173 | JGI IMG/M metagenome (GOLD analysis project Ga0209373, IMG submission 187173) | Freshwater pond sediment microbial communities from the University of Edinburgh, under environmental carbon perturbations - High... | ecosystem: Environmental > Aquatic > Freshwater >... | reverse complement strand
GAACGACACTCATTATGGTATTTGTGTTTTCTATGACCTTTCTCGTGTCGTGTGACAGAGGAATATCATGGGATGTACAATACTGAAAAGCAGTGTGAAAAATTTTGCCTTTTTCTATCACATGGAGTCTCGGGAATATTGGTTCCATGAAACAATAGAATCCGTCTTCATACCTACTTCTATATGACCCCATAATCTCGAAATTCCATGAATTTTCCCCTGAAATAAGTATCTTCTTAAGATATTCAACATTCCAAAATCCTAAAGCATTGACTCTGTATGGAGCGCCTTTTGTATATACGCCAAGCCTTCCCTTCTCTGTCGTATAATCTGGCTTTGGTAGTGGCATCATATGAATATGTTTAGCAGTTAAACGATCCATATAACCTATGGCTTCGTCAAATCGTGATACGTCAACCATTCCAATTGGAAAAATATCTTCTAGCCATAAAAAGACGTATGGTGTAGATATGTGATTTAAAAGTGTGAGAAGACTGGTTGACCAATCTTTATCTTTGCCCGATAGTAACGTGTGGATAATCGTATTGTTATACGATACGGTATTACTCCCTAAATACATCGGATACATACTCTGTTTGAAATATTTTTGTACACAAAAAAACAATGGTTTCCAAACATCCTGATATTTATCGCAAGAAAGGAAAAGAATTGATAGCTTTGTTGATTTTTGTTTACTCATGTATTTGACCCCGCACTAAACCCACATAATACGATAAAGGAGGTTTGCGCTCAATCTTGACAGCTAATATACTGTCGCTTACTATTCGTATATTCTTTTGCACAATCTTTCGCAAACGCGATGTCTCACTAAAATGTATGATATTCCACCATAACGCACGCTGCATCGCAAAACTAAGTTGAAATTTACCACGTAGTAATGAGTATACAGAAAACCCTTCAGTAAATATCCATTGTATGAACATCATGGGGATAAGTGATGTCAGTTGAAGATTTTTCAAATACGTTCTGATGCGATTTTTAAACGAGTGATACTGGATAAACGCATTATTCATACTACTACTGGTTGCGCCCATCTTATGATAGATCACAGACTTGTATGCATATACAATCCGATATCCGGCAAGCCACACACGATGACAGAGATCAGATTCCTCAAAGTATGCAAAATAATCAGGATCAAAAATATTTCCATCGATAGAAACTGCATCTAATACCTCTTTCCGAAACATCATGCACGCACCTTTAGCTGTGTATAACTCTATTTCTTTATCATATTTCGCAGAATCTTTCTTTCCAAAACCATAATGATAGAGAAATCCAGTCGAAGTTAGAAATGCTCCTACACTATCGTGGGTATCTGGATGATCCATGAGAAGAATCTTGCTTTGAACACCACCTATTGTTGTATCTTTTTCAAGAACTGCTACTAACTCTGTGAGAAATGTCGTCGTAACCTTTGTGTCATTGTTCAGGCACAGTATATACTTACCGTTAGCTTGTCTATATCCTACATTATTTGCATCAGCAAATCCTAAATTCTTTTTGTTAATAATAATTTTTGTTTTTGGATAATGTTCCCTCACCCAGGATACTGATGCATCTACAGATGCGTTATCAACGAGGATAATTTCAAAATTCTTGTAATTCTGATTGTAAAGACTGCTAAAACAATCCGGTAACCATCGAATCCCATTCCAGTTAATTATAATAATTGATATAAGCGACTTCATGAATACACACTCAGCTGACAAACAAGTCAATAATGATATCCATTTCTTTTTTTGTGAGTTCAGGATTGTTTCCAAAATATAATCCTTGATTATGAATGAGTTTTGCATTTGGACACTTCTCAAGTGTGCCTGTCGCATATTTTCTGCTAAATGGCTGTGTCGTCATATCCCCACCAACTATTGGACGGATTTCAAGTTTCTTGTCACATTTTTTAACGAGTGCATCCCTGTCATTTTCGGATTTACAGATGATAGGTACTGCGAAATTTGACAGAAGATCAATATGACTTGATCGAATAGAAAAATATTTATTTGAATCATTTATTGCATCCATGATATAGAAATAATTCTTTTTTCGTTTTGCAATTATTTCATCAATAAATTGTAATTGTATTTGTCCTACGTACCCATTAATTTCAGTTGGGCGCAAATTATACCCTAAATCATAAAATGTATATCTACTATAAAACGTCGATCCAACCTTAAATTTCTTACGCATTGTGTCTTGCTTTGTGTACGATAAATTTCTATCCCACCCATGCGCCCGTACTAAACGCAACATTGTAGCAAGCGCATTATCATTCGTGCAAACTGCACCACCTTCGATTGTAGACATATGATGACCGACATAAAATGAAAATGTGCTCAATAGTCCAAAATTACCTAATTTTTTCTTCTGATATACAGTACCCATAGATTCACAATTATCTTCAATTAAAATAATATTATTCTTTTTGCAAACACGTACTATCTCATCGACGTCATCACAAAAACCGAGAAGATTTGTAAGAAACAATGCCCGAAGTGTATGCTTTTTTAATCGTTCAATAAGTCGTTTACTTGATACATTTAATGTATCAAGCTCAACATCAATTGGAACAGGTTGCAATCCCAACTCGATAAGCGGCATAACGTTAGTAGACCAAGTAATTGCCGAAAACCCTACTTTATCACCCTTTTTTAATAGTCCTACGTTTAATAATGCTTGAATTGCCGCGAGATTTGCAGAGCTTCCACTATTTACCATGACGCAATCTTTCCTGCCCTGCCAAGCAGCAAACTGTGATTCAAACGTTTCACATTCATTCCCAAAACTTAGTTGACTCGATTTCTGAATAAAACTGCACAACTTTCTTTTCACGAGTGGTTCTTTATAAAAAGTAGATTTAATTAATTTAATCATATTTCATAACTATGAAATGATACTGTTTTATACTGCCTCCGATATTGTTCAATCAGTTTTTCTAAACTGGTCAAATACCGTCTGGAAAGACTCAGATTAAACCAATATTCAAAAATGACCATTTTTCGCATGACAGATAATACATAATGTCCGTAGGTATCATAATCTGATATACACGAACCCTCATAAATATCCAATCGATCAATTATAGCCTGCCACCATACTGTGTGACAACTACGCTCAATACTTTTCTTCATCTGAATTAAGTTTTTTCTTGTATATAACATGTGATGACTTGTTAAATTCTCAAACGCTGGCATTCGTGTATGAAAAAGTTTTTTATACATTTCAAAATACGGGATGTGACTTATTCTATTACTACAGCTGAATATGATTTTACCTTTTTTCATAAATATATGAGGTCGTACATACACTGTGTCCGATTCTGTAATGAGAATATGTGAAGAAGTACAAAACGTATCGGCTGAAAACTTTAACAGTTGCTGAAATATCCAACCAGATCTATCAGTTCCATTAACAGCATATCGCAAATCATTCTTCTTTATAGGCAAAACCTTATCTTCGTCAATAAATTTACACTGATTACGTTTACTCAAATCCACAATTTTTTGTGAAGCAGGCGCTACAATATAAATAGTATTAATTGGATGTCGGATACAATGACGTATTGAATGAATAACAATGGGAAGCACATCAATATCTTTCCCCACTGTCGTAATAACGACGTCAATTGGAACCATACTTTTTTGATTTGACATACAATTATAATCTCCATGCACCATTGGGAGGATATAACGTAGATATAGTATTTTTCCATAAAAAACGAGTAATTCTATTGGATGAGATAAAAAGTAATGAATTGTGGAGTTTTTTATGTAAAACGAAAGGGGGTATTTAAGAAATTTCATATACGTTTATTTCCTATCAATAAAGAATGTATTTAATCCGTTATCTTCAATCAATTGATACTGTACTTTACGCAAATATGAAACTATTTTCTTATATTTATCAATATATTTTTTGTCTGCTTGTGTAGTCTCTATACATAAAATATATGGTCTATTCGTTATCCAATTATTGCTTTTTAAAACATCTATTTCAAATCCTTCAACATCAATTGAAATAAAATCTATATGAATATTTTTCGCATATCGAGATACAATATCAGAAAGCTTCACAACAGGAACACTTCTTTTAGAAACAATATGAAATCCTTCTTTTGTATATAATAGTGACTGACGTTTAGAAAATGTCGATAATGTAGCTGGATCCATATCATAATATATTAATTTACCAGGTTTTCGTCCAATGCCAACATTAATATTTATATCTCTTTTTCTTGAAGTAACGAATTTATTCCATTGATACGTGCTTGGCTCAATATTTATCCCTCTCCATCCACGATTATAAAATCTCAATGTATTATTAAAACGAACTGGATCAAATGCACCGACATCAATATAAAATCCCTTTTTTTTATGTTTCGTCAAACGATCAAGAATCAAATCTTCATACGATTGACTATATGAATGTAACAATACTCTATTTATCGTTCTTTGACGAAGTTCACCAATGCAGAATGACAAAAATTGTTTCCATCCGTAATGCCGAAATTTTGATAATAATCCTTTCATAGAAGTGTGAAGCTACTTCGATACTATGTCTTTTTCATGGGCAAGAAACCATTCAAATTCTTTTTTAATTCCAACAGTCAAAGTAATTTTTGGTTTCCATCCGAGAGAGAAAAGCTTTCTTACATCAAGCTGTTTCCGTGGCGTACCGTTCGGCTTTGTACTATCCCAAACGATTTTCCCTTGAAATCCAACTATTTTTTGCACAGTTTCTGCAAGTTTTTTAATTGTTTGGTCCTTGCCACACCCAATATTTATAATATCTGAACTATTATAACGCTCCATAAGGAAAACACATGCATCAGCCATATCATCAACATACAGAAATTCACGTTTAGGAGTTCCATCTCCCCAAAGCATCACTTCCTTTTTATGTAACATTTTTGCTTCATAAATTTTCCGAATCATGGCAGGCAACACATGAGAATCATTGAGATCAAAATTGTCATTCGGTCCATATAAATTTGTTGGCATGACAGATATGAAATTCGTTTTATATTGATCATTAAATGACTGACACATCTTAATACCGGCAATTTTGGCAATTGCATATGCATCATTAGTCGATTCTAATGGCCCTGTCATAAAATATTCTTCTTTGATTGGCTGTTTAGACATTTTAGGGTAGATACAGGAACTACCTAAAAAAATAAGTTTTTTTGTTTTATATTTCCAAGCATTGTAAATGATATTTGTCTGAATCTGCAGATTATCATAGATGAAATCTGCCTTTTGAGTTTTATTTGCCCAAATACCACCAACCTTTGCTGCTGCTAAGAATACATATGAAGGAGAATATTTTTTAAAAAATGCCTCAACGTCTTTAATATTGAGCAAATCGAGCTCTTTTCTGGATCTGAGAATAATATTTGTATATCCTCTTGCCTTCAATCTTCGCACGATAGCTGTTCCAACAAGTCCACTCTGTCCCCCAGCTACATAGATTAAATCTTTTTTATTCATCTTGCTACCCTATCATTCCTCCAAGGCCTAGTGCAATCATTTCAGCTGTCTTGAGCACAAACATACCCAAGGCATGTATTGGATCATCCAGTAATTTCTTTGGATGCTTGATAAATAATGCATATCTGGCCCATAAACTCGATTGTTTCATGAATGCTGATTTCCGAGCAATCTGTCTATACCGTCGCATTTTCCTTCCGTAATAGTATTTTTTTGTGAGCGTTTTGGCAAGCGTCAAATTTCCTTCATCATGAAAAATATATGAATGAATCCTGCCAATCACATTTCCATATGTATGTATCACACGTTGTGGCAATTCAAAATCTTCAGGTCCTGTCAAAGTTTCATCGTACCCTTTGAGCTTTATAAAAATCGTCTTCTTATACCAACGAGCTGCTTCCATCCAATCAACTCCTTCATAATAGGACCTTTCTAAAGCTTTACATGCTGTCCAAAACCCGGTTCCGATCGATTTCTCTGGAATAACTAAGGCAAGAAGTTCCTGGTTCCTTGTTTGCATCATCTGAACACACTCTTCAATAACTGTCGGCTCTAAAATCATATCTGCATCAAGAAACACAACATATTTGCCTTTTGCCTTCATTGCTCCGAAATTTCTCTGTGCAGACCGTTCAGGACCAAAATTAAAAACATGCTGTGTGTATTGATTGGCGATACCCTTTGTTGCATCAATTGAATTATTATCAATAACGATAATCTCAATATTTGAATATGTCTGATTTTTTATGCTTTCGAGGAGCTGTCTGATATGAGACGCTTCATTTTTCGTAGTAATAATAACTGAAACTAAAGGATTGTCATTCATAACGATCCAGAATGTTTTATTGCTTTTATCAGTAAGGCTTCACTTTTCTTGATACTATCTTCCCATTTCAAACTGTTAGCCCATTTGATTCCATTTCTTTGATATTGAATATACCTTTTTTTATCAATATAGAGACGTATTGCATCTCTTGCCATCTCCTGAGGTGAATTATTTTGTATAACAATTCCTGTCACATCATTTTTTACAACGTCTTTTAATCCTGCCACATTATAAACAACAGCAGGTGTGCCAACTGAAGCAGCTTCAAGTACTACTAGTCCCCATCCTTCTTTCACTGAAGCATGAAGTAATATATGCGCTTGCGACATATATTCATATTTCATTTCTTCAGATACTGCTCCTAAAAATACTGCGTTATTATGTATATCGTATTCTCGAATCATATTTTTCAGTTCTTCAACATAATACTTCTCTCCATCTCCCACAATCCAAAGTTGTGCGTTTGGTTGTTCCTTAATAATAAATGAAAATGTTTTAATGACTTCTTCAATTCCTTTCATACGTACCACCCGGGACACAAAAATATATGTTGGTTCTTTGTTCTTGCTTATCTCATTCATCATTAATCGTTTGTCCACAATAATCGGACAGGGTATGGCCACACAATGATCTCGTGATATTCCTCTTTCCACGAGCTCTTCAATCGTTGATTGTGCATCCGTCCATATATAACAATGTTTATACAATCTAAAATAAAGTGACTCCAACAATTTTCCAATCACATTTTTTGGAAAAGGAAACATGTAATCCCAAATCTCACCTGCAATTTCATGAATAAATAACACCACTGGAGTTTTTATAAAAATTGGAGAAAAAAAGGGAAATCCATGTGCTTCATCGATAACAACATCAAATGTCGTCCTATGAATTATTAAATACCATATTGTGTACAAATATATCGTTAAAGAACCTGCTTTACGAATTATATTTACCCCATCAACAATTTCTTCATCTTTTGCGCCATCATACCATCCTGTAAGCCATGTAACCGTATGGCCAGTCTTCACCCAACCTTTGGCGTGTTCCATTGTTACCAGTTCCGCTCCTCCTGATTTTGGATGAGTTACATCCCGCCAATTGAGAAGAAGAATATTCATAATTATCCTATATTTATTCTAAAATTAAGTTCTGGATCGTAGCGCCATTTCCGTTTCGACGCATCATCGTAATATCTCTTAATACGAAGCCGATAAAAAACAGCAAGTGTATCTACCATCATGTCATAAATAACCTTATATAATTTAGACCATACTATACTGGTTTTTGAGAAAAAAAGATTTATCTCTACAGGAGACTCAAAAATTTTCCGATATCCTAATCGATATGCAACAGCGAGAATCTCTATATCAAACGCAAATTGCTTGACGAGCAGCCTCGGAAGGACATCTTCTAAGACGTTTCTTCTATATAATTTCATTCCCACTTGCGTGTCTGTGATATCTAAACTAAAAAGAATTTTAACAATCTGTTGATATCCCCACGATATTATCCTTCTGTGTATTGGATAGTCGACTTTCGAATCTGGATGCCTTTTACTGCCTATGACTATATCTGCATTTTGGAATTCAAATTGTGCGAGCATCGGAAGAAGAGCATCAGGAGTTAGATCACCTCCAGCATCCATAAATCCAATAATATCGCCTACTGCGTGAGCAAATCCAAACCGCACAGCATATCCTTTCCCGTGGTTCGTTTGATACCCCACAACATGAATGCGTGAATCTTTAATTTTCTTAGCTTCTTGTTCACTCTTATCAAACGCACCATCAATCACCGGAATTATCTCATAAGGAATACTTATAGCATTCAGTACTTTCATAATTGAGAGTATATTTGATTTGATTGTCTTTTCCTGTTTATAGACTGGGATGATCAAACTAAATTTTTTCATATTATCGATGTCCTACTTCGTAGATAATAACCTCCAAGACAAGCAACAAGTAAAGTCGATATTGCAATATTTATATATATAACCATCAGAATACTTTGATGGAACAATGAAATTCCAATGATCTGAAACAGAGCACATAGTATCGGAATAATCCATATCTTTGTTTTACCGGTTGCCAAAAATATAGTTGTAAACATTCCTCCTATAGAATAGAGAACCATAAATATACCAAATATTCCTAAAAATTCTTTCCCACCGACATATGATGTTCCGAAAAGCATTTTAATAATAAAGTCAGGAAAAAGAAAATATATTAAATTAATAGCTATAGAAATCAATGCGACAAAAAGTAATCCAATGCCCGTCAGCTGACCAGTCTTTTCACTTTTGGCAGTACGTTCGGAAAGTACAGGATAAAATACAGTTCCTAAAACTGAAGATGCATAAAATATAATTTTTCCAAGTACTGCAAGAGATGCGTAAATTCCAGCATTAACTGATGAAAAATAATGACGTACTAAAATAATATCAGTTGTATATATTGAGGTCATACCGAGTATCACAAATAAGGTAGGAACAGCGAATTTAATCGTTTCCCATTTAGTAAGTTTAATTGGCAATTGAGAGACTTTTAACAAAAACCGAAGTGGTAAAAAATTTAATATAAACATAAGCACACCTGAAGCAAAAATTGCAACTAAAATGCCCATGACACCAAATTGAACAGCAGGAATACTGAAAATAATTTTCGCAATAATCGCACCTGATCCAAGCAGGGTTATCCAAATAAATTTCTGATACCCCTGAAGCACACTGGCTACTATGACGGTCAGAAGAGAAAATATAAAAATAAGGTACACGATTATAAACATATAAGGTGATTGAATACGGAGATAGGACGCAATAATTGGCGAAATAATCACCATAATTGGAAACAAAGATATACACACTACTATTGCTCCTTTTGTTACTTTCAAAATTAATGTTTTTGTCTGACCTAATTCTCCATGCGCTTTAAATGCAGAAATAAATTTTACGAGGACCAACTGTCCAACGCTTAAAGGAACAGTAAAAATGTAAAAAATAGAAAGCAATGAAGACAACTCGCCGTACCCCTCTGGCCCGAGCATTCTTCCCATTAACAGGTGGTATAGGTAAGCCGCAACATTAGATACCATAGATCCTGCAAATACGATAGCGCTATCTCTTGCGAGTGAGTGTGTTACTATCTTTTGAAAAAGGCCTTTTATTTTCATAGTTAATCAACAAAACGATATTTTATAAGCGTCCAGAGAGCAACCACTCCATCCTTCCACGTCAATTTCTTTCCTTCAGAAAATTTTCTCCCGAAATAGGAAATCGGCACTTCATAGATTTGATAACCCTTTTTCAATATCTTCACAGTTATTTCCGGTTCCATATCAAACCGTTTCGCATGAATGGTCATCCCTTCGATGACTTTTTTTCTCATTACCTTAAATCCTGTTTCCATATCCGTAATATTGGTATTAAAAAGGATGTTGGTCACAAGTGTTACAAATTTATTCCCTTGAGCGTAGACAAACATGGTCGATAAATGTGGTCCTAAAAAACGTGATCCGTAAACGACATCGACTTGTTCATTATCAAAAGGTGTGAGTAACACTGGGTAATCAGATGGGCTGTACTCTAAATCCGCATCTTGGATGAGAATAATATCACCTGTTGCTTGTGAGAAACCAATGCTTACTGCACTTCCTTTTCCTTCATTTTTCGTTTTGTAGGTTACGTGTACTTTTTTCTCCCATTTTTTTAAATTCGCACGCGTGTTATCTTTGGATCCATCATCAATAACAAGTATTTCCTTATCCCATCCAGTCAATTTCATCTCACACACTCTACGCAAAATCTCGTCGATTGTCTTTTCTTCATTATATACAGGCATGATTATTGATAGTTTCTTCATAAATTTGTTCCTCGTTCCTGGTTCCTAGTTCCTAGTTGGATACGTAGATATTTAATCAATCCATTTATTAATTTTCCAACATTATCGCTACAACCAATTAAATCGATATACTCTTTCTCTGTAATATAACCTAAATCCTTTGCAAGAAGTAGATGATATTTTGTCTCATCGAGCGATCCTCTCGCTAAAAAAACAAATTGTAAATACTCTTTTTTATATGACCTTCCATTTCCTTCTACTAAGTTTGCTGCTATAGAATTGGCAGATCTACATATCTGGTCCACCAATCGAAATCGCTCATCAGGAGGAAACTTCTTTGTCAATTTATATATTTGTAATACAAATTGATGAGCCTCTTTCCAAGCATTTAACTTCGATATATCACTCATACAATCTAAGAACAAAGAACTAAGAACTACGAACTAAGATCTTCTCATAGACGTTCATGGTTTCTCTCGCTACTTTTTTCCATGTAAATTGTTTTACCCAATTCGTTCCCCTTCTGATAAGTTCAGTTCGTCCCTTTGACGAAAGAGTTGCTATTGAACGTATACCACTTGCTATAGATTCAGGTGAATGTGCAAAAACCTTGATACTAGGTCCAATTATTTCAGTGAGTGATGAGTTATCAGCAGCGACCACAGGACACCCACAAGCAAATGCTTCGAGCACCGGAAGACCGAATCCCTCATAGTAAGAAGGCTGGACCAGACACGTTGCCATCGAATACAAACAGGCCAACTCTTCTTCTGATACAAAACCAGGACGAATTATGGAATCGTTTAATCCAAATGTATGGATGAGTAAATCTATTTCCTGCATCTCTTTCAACGCATGATTTGTAAATGCCTTTCCCACAAGTACTAATGGAATTTTATTCTGTGTTTTTGATGTCGTTAATTGATCATACGCCCGCAGTAATCCAGAAATATTTTTATTCCAATTCACATCTCCCACATAAAGCAAAAATTGTTCCGGCAGGTCGTATTTTTTCTTTACCCCGTTCAAGGTCGCTTTATCCTTAATAGATCTAAAAACATCTGATGGCGCGAGATATACCCTATCTATTCTTTTCTCATCAAAACCGATTATTTTGTGAATGTCATGCTTCGAATTATCAGAATCAGTGACTATACGAGTGGCACCCATAAGCGAAGCTTTTTGGATGAGCCACTTCACGTTTCCACGAAATCCTACTGGAAATTTATCAGGGAATACGAGAGGAATTACATCATGAACTGTGACTATAGTTGGTTTTTTCTTTAGGATCGGAAGCGTTAAAAAAAATGGATCAAAATATGGATAATGAATTATATCTGCACGCTTCGCATCATTTTTTCGTCCATCCACGAGTTCATACGTATGCTTTGGTTCATACGTTTGTAGCGCTTGAATAAGTTCTTTCGTGTATACACCAATCCCACGCCCCTGATGAGCTGAGGATAATGGAGATATGTCAATTGCGATATGCATATATTACTTTTTCTTTGCAAATTTTCGAATACTCAAACTACTTCCCATTATATATGGAAGCCCCACCCAAACGAAAACACCAATTAAGCTCCCAATGGATAGCACTTTGCCAATGACCCTTGGCGCTGTATCAACGAATACTATGCTGACCCTATGGCTTCCTTGCGGCACTGATATATGGATAATACCATCATCTGTATAGATAATAGGTGTTTCTTTTGAGTCTACATACGCCTTCCAGCCTGGGAAATACACTGTATTGACCGTAATTATGCCAGAATCCGTCATCATTACCTGAAATGATGTATCGAGATATTTCATTTTGAAATATTTTTCTACAACGCCATTTTTGATACTAAATGCCGATTGCGCCCTTGTATCCTTCCAACCCGTCCAAATAGTTGAAAAGCTATTGCCCATGGAAGAGGTGCCATCCGTGAAATTCGGACGTGATGTATAGTACTCTTCATTTCTCGGCGCATACTGCACCGGACGAGCATAGGAATAAGAAAAAAGAATAGCTAAGACCATGAGAATAATCCCTATCACTGGCCTTTTCATACGACTCACCCAATACGCACTTGCTATGCCGACAACAGGAATGCCTACTGATAGGAAACGCCATTGATATTGCATCAGTTGAAGCGG
>Ga0209373_10004324_pt1 | contig 12319 bp, 8 predicted proteins | sample Higcelweek5metaG_FD_187173 | JGI IMG/M metagenome (GOLD analysis project Ga0209373, IMG submission 187173) | Freshwater pond sediment microbial communities from the University of Edinburgh, under environmental carbon perturbations - High... | ecosystem: Environmental > Aquatic > Freshwater >... | reverse complement strand
CCACACATGGTTTCAATCGGCACAATCCCCGATAGCATACAGTTCTCGGTAAGCTATTTCGATGAAAAAAACAATCAAATTACACTTCCCGCTAATGCAGGTACTTATACCTATCTGATCACAATAACCGAAACAGGTTATCTGGACAGTGAATTTACCGGTCATTTGAGAATTGAGCCAGCCCAGCTCAGTGTCAGCATGGATTCCATTGAGTTGACCTACGGACAACAAGCTCCTGAAATTCAGCTTCATTATAGCGGATTTATCGAAGGCGAATCTATCGAGAATTTAAATGTTTTACCCGCTAATCAACTTTTTACGGGTTGGCCGTGGGATGCCGGAACATACACTATTGAAATTTCGGGGGGTGAAGCTACGAACTATTCATTCACCTATATCAGTGGCAAACTCCTGGTCCGTCCGGCTGTTTTAACAGTGATACCCGATAGTCTTTCAATCCCATATAACAATCCGTTACCCGATTTCACTTTTACCTATACGGGGTTTGCCAATGATGAAAATGAATCGGCGCTAAAAACATTACCCGTTGTTACCTTTCCAGGAGAGAGACCCTCTCTCCCGGGTTTACATCCGTTCTCGGTATCGGGAGCAGAAGCAACAAACTATACTTTCATATACGAAACAGGAAATATCTGGATAGAGCCCATTGCTTATGTACAGATAAGTATTGACGACACCCTTACGACCTATAACGGAATTGCACATAATATACTGGTTGAAACTATTCCTGCCAATATTAACTATTCGGTTGAATATGAACAGATACCTGTTAATGCAGGCAGATATAAGGCAACGATAATCCTTAACGAACCCGGTTACTTACCTCAAAAAGATTCAAGTTACATTACTATTAACAAAGCTCCCCTATTTGTTTTGGCACGAAATAAAACCATTCTCTTTGGCGATGAATTTCCCGAATTCCAGTTTGAATACGATGGTTTCGTAAATAATGAAAAACTCGGTGTGATCGATCAGTTACCGACAGCAAAAGTAAATGAGGATTGGCCCGTAAAAGCGGGAAATCATACTATTGAAATTTCAGGTGGTGAAGACAATAATTACGAATTCAATTATACAAACGGGGTTCTTTCAGTAATTCAGACGTATCAGATCAGTGTCGGTGCATCTGAAAATGGGTGGGTTGCTCGAAGTATAAACGATAATATGCACGACAGCATCATTGAAAGGGTTGTTGTAAATGGAAACAGCTCCTCCTTTTATGCCATTGCCAAACCGGGGTACAATTTTGCAAAATGGGACAATGAAAGCACCGATAATCCAATTTCATTCAATCAGGTTGACAATGATATTTCGATAAAAGCGTTGTTTAGTCCCAAAGTGGGGAATAATGTTGTAGTTTCGGATGAATACGACCTGACAGCCTATCCAAATCCAGCTAATGAAAATCAAGCTATTACGGTCAGAGTAAAGCTTCCGGATGACAAATACCCCTTGTCGAGAATTATTGTTTCAGATATTACAGGCAGGATATTTTCTGTTTTGGAAAATATTAAACAGATAAATCAAATTTCAGGCCTAACAAAAGGTGTTTTTATAATTACGCTTCAAATTCAGGATGGAAGAACAAATTATAAGAAAATTGTTGTAAAATAAACCTTTTCAATCAGAGTACTCGTTCTGGAAGAATGGTTTAAAAAGCACGGCAGTTACTTCGATTTTGTCTTCTACCGCAAAAAGCCTGCTTCTCAAAAATATTTTCATTTAATCAAAGCAAATTCAAATGCCATATTGTTTCATATTTAACTGTCATATTGGCAATTACACCCCTTATGCAACTTTAAAAGCTTTTTTATTTATATTTACAACACTATTTCTTTTCGAAGACTCTTTAAGTAATGAAAGTATTTTATTTCATCAAATATTTTGAGAACGGCTTCAGCACCTACTTTGACAAGATAAAAGACTGTATTGCCACTTTTACGTTTGATTTGGAAGACAGTATTCACGATTTCTACGATCAGAATAATAGTCGTTTGCTTAAAGAAAAATACCGGGAAATTCTTAAAAAAGTCTTATGCGAGGAAGCTATCATACTGAAGAATAAATCAATCGCTGTAAGAATAAATAATCCGGAAACGAAAGAGTTTTTAAAAGACATCGAGCTTTTGAGTGAGTTAAAGGATACAAATTGGGATACAATCATAATTCCGAAAGTAGAAAATTCGGATCAAATCAGAATCACATTACAAGAGCTCAATAAAAATCATGTCAACTTTCAAAACATTGCAATTTTCTGTGAAACGACAAAGGGAATGTTAGCATTGAAAAAAATAATATCAGATCAAGTTCCTGAATTACTATATGTTATATTTGGACATGCCGATTTGAATCTTGACAAAAAAATCTTCCCCTTCATTCATCAATCAGAAACAACATATTGGAAGTGGATCGAGGAGATATTTTGTGAACTCAAAGGAACAAAAATTAGCTTTATCAACTCTCCCTGCCTCTTTTTGGGCGATAATGAACTTTTTTATTTCAATTTATACAAACTCAGTTCGATTTTTAAAGAAAGTTTCGGTCAAATGACATTAACTCTCAATCAGACAATTATCTGCAACAGATTTCTAACCGGCGATTACAACAGTATGAATTATCCTTCCAGAAAAGTGATTGACAAAACGAAATACGCATTAGACCTGATCAAAACAAATGACTTTAAAAAGTCGGAAAAAAGTTTCTCTATTAACGAAGAGAAATACCTGACATGCCCACAAGAAGTATTCATGGCCCGTTCAATAATTGAATCAAACTGGAATAAAGAATGAAAATAACAAATGTTTTGATCGTTAGCGGCTGTATGGCTATTCAAACTTACAAAGGGAATATTCTATCAGAAGAGTTATACCACAACATACTGAAGGACTTTTTCCTTGAAAAATACAATCGAACTTTAAACTTTGAAATTGTAACATACTACGAATTATCACTTTGCTACAAAAGACTTGTTGGATATTTTGAGAAGAAGCCAGCCGATTTAATCATTTTTCAGGTTCGTGGACACTACTATCTTCAAATGGTAAATCAGTTCACGGCAAATCAAACTATTGAACGATCAAAAGATCCGAATTATATCCGAAAGAAAGGAGATATAAAATCAAAAACTCAACATTTTTTAGATCAAAAATTGAAAAATGAAAACACTTCAATAAACTATTTATTTTGGCGATTATTGTCTCTTGCCTATAACATATCTATCCATCCGTTAGGTTTATTTATTGGTTATCTGACAGGAAAAGAGAGATTTGCCAAAACAACATTTAAAAATCTGATAACAGATGTATTCACGTATGCTAAAGAAAAAAATGTGCCTGTCCTCTTTCTTGGGGTGGTCTCCCGACCAATTTACAATGCCGAAAACTTATTTTCACGACGGTTAAACCATTCTGCAAAAAGTTGGATCAGCTCCTTAAACGGTATGTATATTGATATCTTTGGAAAATTCACATCAAATAATGAATGTAAATTCATCAATAGTAGGGAGGACAAATTAAGTTTAAATAAATTTGGGCATCAGGAAGTTGCTGAAAAGACCGCAAAGGTTTTAGAGAAAATACTTACCTGAATTCCGAATTTTCTATTCAAATTATAGAATTGAAATCCATCACATTTTATCAATCACTTCATCTGGTTTCCCTATAGCAATAATTTTCCCCTTTTCGAGTAACATTACCCGGTCACAATACTTCCGAATGGTCTCTAATTGATGGCTTACATGGATGATCGTTTTACCTTTGACAAACCGATCGTGAAAAATGGCATCTGCTTTTTTATGAAAATTCTGATCTCCCACCCCCCCAAAGAATTCATCCATAAGAAAAATGTCAGCTTCAGCATTCACGGCTATTGAGAACATCAACTTGCTTTTCATTCCGGAAGAATAATATTTTACAGGGGTATCGGCAAATTCCTTCAATTCGGCAAAATCGATTATCTCGTTCATTTTCGACTTAATCTCTTTGATTGACATCCCCAACACGGAAGAGTTCAGCATGATGTTCTGACGAGCAGTCAGTTCGTCGTTGAATCCCATTCCCAGTGCCAATCGCATGGTTCTGCCATTGGTGATCACCCTACCACCTTTATCAGGCGGAATGGCTTTGTTCATAATCTGAACCAACGTCGATTTTCCACTTCCGTTTAACCCAATAATTCCAAAAAATTCACCCTTCTTTATTTCAACAGTAACATTTTGAAGTGCTTTAAGCTTTCGGGTACCTTTCCCTGAAAAAAGAGAAAAAAAACGGTCACGAATCGTGTTACCACGATCGTGAAGAACAAATGTTTTATTGATGTTTTCCAGTTTGATAGCTATATCGTTATCCATATTATTCTCAAGATTTCAGGTTACAAAAATTCAAGCGCCTTCTTTGATTTAAACTTCATGAAATAATACCCCGATACGGCAAAAACCAAAGAAATAGCCAATGCTGTAAATAAACTTTTCAAATCAGGAGTTGAGTTTTCAAGAACAACCTGCCGGATATTAATGATGAAAGCTGTTACCGGATTTAACAACATGAAAGAATAATTATTATAGATGATGTGATAATCCCAAATAATGGGTACGGCCCAGAATCCGGCCATGAGTGTAATATCCCACAAATGGCTGAGATCGTTTAGATACACATACAATGTTGACAGAATGAACGAAACTCCCAGAGTGAAAAGGATGAGACCGATCCAAATGGGAAGTAAATAAAGAAGATTTGAAGAAAATACTGGTTTGAAAAATAAAAAATCAAACAGTATAAAAATCAAAAAATTAATTAAATACCCCCAAAACTTACTGCCAATAAGAGACCAGAAAAAATCGACTTTCGGCAACGCTATATTCTGAAGAATATAGCGTTGCTTAAGAAAAAGACGGATTGAACTGTTGGTTGTTTCTGAAAAAAACTGCCATGTAATTACTCCCGTAAAAAGATACAGGATAAATGATGGATCCTTTATTTTAAAAATCAGATAGGTAAAAACCAAATAGTAAATTAAAATCTGAAAGAAAGGGTTCAAGAAAGCCCATAAAATCCCTAATTTCGATCCGTAATATCGTACATAGTAATCCGTATTTGCGAACAAATAAATTCGTTCAAGCCTATTTCTAAAGTTTCTGGAAATTTTAATCAACATAAATTCCTCTTTTTTCTTTTGCCGGATAAAAATAGAAAAACTTCTGCTTTTTTACATGTATATTCCTTTAAAGTCGCTTAATCACTGTTTTGTTCTGATTATTTACTTCATTCTATACCATTTTAAAAACTCAGAATCTAACCTATAATTTAGATTATCATGCTTGTTTTGTTTTCAAGAATTATTAAATTAGAGATGTCTGAAAGAGGGGTAACTATGATGATAAAACAAGTTTGACAAACAAACTCATTATCAACACATTCAAGATGTCAATAAAACTTAATCGATAATACTTTTAATTATCCTAATGATAAATAGTCAAGTTCCATCATCTAAAAAGAAAATACTTATTATTTCTCCTGTGCCGTCGCATCCTCAAAATTCAGGGAACAGGATTCGCATTTTCAATATGTTGAAAATACTTCAGAACCTGGGTTACTTTATTGAATTTCTTTATGTAGACAGAGAACGAAACAGTAAGCATGTGATTACAAAGGTTAGTATGAATGACATGATGAACGAATGGGACAACTTTATTTACTTTCCATCTGTAGGACCAGCTCTTTCCACAAAATCAGACAATCGTCCCATAAATTATTTTTCAGTTATTCTTAAACGCAATAAAATATTAATCCAATCTTTTTCCCATTTCCTCAGAGATAAGCTCGATGAACTTATCGGTATTTTTGGGTGGAGACTTTATAAAATCAACCCTACATTTTATAAAAAAATTCGAAAACTTATACTTGGTAACAAGCAATCATTTTCCCATTCAAAAATCAAAATTGAAGAAGACTATGTTCCAACACCTCCTGCCCTTTCCAAAAAAAAATATAGCGGACTTAAAAAAACTTATTCACTTGTTAAAACCAATTCACAAGTTATTTCCCATACCCCAAAAATTCACACAAAAAAAATTGAAGCACCAAAGAAACAAGCAACTACTAGTGATCTTATAAATAGAAAACAATTTATTGATGAAAGATATCCTGATCGATTGAACGAACTTATAAAAACGCTTAATTCCAGGAAAAATTATCATGCAGTTATCTGCGAATATGTCTTTTTTTCTCAGTCCCTGCTCCAATTTGATGAGAACACGTTAAAAGTTATTGACACACATGATTGTTTTGCTAACCGAAACCAACGATTGGCACAATACAATCTTCAAAATGTTTTTTTCTCAACAACGCCAAAAGAAGAAGGCAAAGGACTCAACCGTGCCGATATTATAATTGCGATTCAAGATGAAGAGAGACAAATATTTGAAAGGGAATGTAAAAGACCGGTAGCAACAGTAGGCCATAGCATACAAATTGTTCAAAGCCCTGCGATTAATCCTTCCGGTAAAAACATTCTTTATGTCGGTTCGGGCAACGAAGGGAACAGACAAGCTGTTGATTTTTTTATCAATGAAATTTGGCCTCTTGTGCTGGAAAAGGATCCAACTGTTCAGTTAGTATTAGCTGGTGGAATCTGCATGCATTATACCGGGATTCCAAATTGCAAATTAGCAGGAGAGGTACCTTCACTTCAATCTCTATACCAAAATGCCGATGTAGCTATAAACTCTGCAATTATAGGTACTGGCCTAAAAATCAAGACCATTGAAGCACTCGGCTTTGGTTGCCCAATGGTTTGTACAACACATGCTGCCATTGGAATCGATCGGGAAAAGTCAGGGTTAATCATTGCTGATGCTCCTGAAGAATTTGCACGAAAAATTGTTGAATTGCTCAATGATTATCAACTCCGGATTGAATTGTCGCAAAAAGGAATTCAATATGCCAAAGCCTATAATAAAAACATCATCCGTAGCCTGGAACTAATATTCGACAAATAATCATGAAGTCCTTAGGTATCATTATTCCTGCTTACAATGCAGAAGAGACAATCGCGAGATGTTTGGATAGTGTCATGGAACAATGTTTTACCGATTTTGAGATCATTTTGGTCGATGATGCTTCAACCGACAAAACTCTTCAAATTGCAGAGAGTTACCAATTAAAATACAATTGCATTAAAATTGTTACTCACAAGAAAAACAAAGGGCTAGGATCAACCCGTAATAGCGGAATCTTACATTCAACAGCAAATTACATTCTATTCCTTGACAGCGATGATACCCTGGTCGAAAATTCTCTATCAGATATCATGCTTAAAACTTCAGAAACCAGTGCCGACTTGATTGTTTTCAACTACAACTTTGTCAATGCAGATGGAACATTAATCAAAAAAACCAACTTCAAAAATGCAAATTATCCTGACCCTTTGAATTTCTTATCCGAATTATTGAAATCTGGTTCATTTGGGAGTGGAATGGCTAATAATAAAATCTATAAAAGATCAGTAATTCAGGATAATAAAATGAAATTCCCCGAGAATGTCTATTATGAAGATATGCCATTCGTTTTTCAATATATTTCTTTATCATCTAAGATTTCTATCCTCACAAATTTTTTATTTAATTACACCCAAACTAATACCTCCATCTCAAATCAGATTAAATCAAAGCACATTCGTGATAATCAAAGAATAATTCGTCTTATAAAGCAACGGCTCATAAAACAAGGGATTTTTAAAAACATCCGATCCGAATGGGATTATTTTTATATCAGAAGAAATTGCAATTATTTAATCTCAAAGATCAATGATTCCCAACAGATACTTCATGAGCATCTTCTTGCAATTGATCAAAAAACCATTCTCAATAATATAGAAAAGCTTGACGCAAATTATTTGGTCTATTTGGGAGATTATTACAGTGGCAATCCCCCCTTTCGAAAAAAAAGAAAAATAATTGGAAGAATTACTGAAAGTAAGAATTCCCCTCTAGTATCGTATATCATGCCAGTATGGAACCGCGAAAAATATCTGGCTGAAGCTATACAATCGGTTCTTATTCAAACCTATCGCAACATCGAATTACTCATTATTGATGATGAATCAACTGATAGAACCCCCGATATAATCGCTAAATTTGCAAAAAAAGACTCTCGCATCAGAACCTTTAAAAATCACACTAATATTGGCAATACCCGATCAAGAAATATTTTGCTAAAAGAGTCAAAAGGGGAATTAATTGCATTTATTGATTCTGATGACTATATCCATCCACAAAAGACTCAGCGGCAAATCAATTTTCTCAATAAAAACCCTAATTATGGAGCAGTTGGCACCTTCGCTGTTCAGTTTTCCGAAACACACAGGAAAATTTGTATAAAACCTATAAAGCACGAAGATATTTTCATTGGTTGTTTTGATAAAACACCAATGATTGGCACTTCTGTAATGATAAAAAGAGTTGTTTTGGAGAGCAATCATATTCATTTTGACGAACAGTGTTCAGTTGCAGCAGATTATAACCTATGGACACAATTGATAAAGATAACCCGGATGGCCAATCTGCCTTATCCACTCTATTTTTGGAGGCTTCATAATCAAAGCATCTCTTCAACTCAAACAGATATGCAAATTAAAACAGCTGACTTACAACGGATGAATATGTTACAATTTATTACTGGAAGATCAGTTAATGAAAAGGAGGTTCATGTATTCAGGAGATTTATCAGCCAATCTTCAGATTTCCAAGGGAATCTTAGCCTTTTATTCTCTCTTTTAACTAAAATTCAACAAAATATTGACAGAGACTTACCAGATTACAAATTTGTAAAATCAGAATTACATTTAAAACTGATGGACGTGATATCTACCAATCGAAAAAAAATACGAGAGAATGAAAAATTGAAGTCACATCTCTTTCAACTTTTACAAAAACCTTTTGACAGTATCAGGGCATCATTTATTCTCAGGAAATAAGCTTCGCCCAAGAATCATCCTTTTCGTACCCAAGTTGAATTAATAGATCACCCCATTTTTCATTAAAGATTTTACAGTGCTCGTCCGTAAAATAATTTTTCCAGTCGCCGGCAATACCCTTTCTGAAATGATGGTTCTGGTTTTCCTCCCCTCGCTTGCGTCCACCCGCCCTTTTTTCAAACGAATTTTTCTCTAAAAGGTTGCCTATCTGCCGCGCGCTTATTTTTATCTTCAAAAATTCAAATATCTCAGATATAACCTGAAAGTTATCCTGAATAAAATCTTCAAAACGTACAATTTTAATCTTGGGATTATCAAACTCAATCGACCGGAGCCAATGCAAGGCGTATCCCCTGTTTATTTCATACATTAACCCATCGTTCAAACTCAGTTCGTTCAATTTCTTTCTGATGTTTTCCAAATCTTTCCAACTTTCTGTTGAATGAGAATTCTTGTGCGAAAAATAACCTGAAACAATTATGTCGCGGGGGTCACGTACCATCATGAAGGCTCTGTAGTTTGTCAAACCGACCTTCTCAAGTAGTTGATAGATAGAATTTGGAACGAAAAAAAGTGTGTCTAAACTACCTCTTCCAAATATAAATCGAATGTATTTAAAACGGTCTCTTATTATTTTTTCCTGAAAAAAGAGTTTCGTCTTTTCGATATTGTCAAGGGGTCGTGGAACACGAACATAATTAATATTTGTTTCTGAACAAACTTTGGACAGCAAACTTCTGAAAAAAACCGTACCACATTTATGGTTTAAAAGCGCAATCTTATACATTAGAAATTATATTTTAATATTTCTAAATCTTCTCCAAAAAGTTTATTTACCTGTGCGATCATCTCATCATCATAAAAATGACGATAATCTGCATAAGCCTGAATATCTTTTGACTCATTGTTTACCGACAGCATAATCTCGGGAAAATTAATTCTCTCACAAACTTTATCAAAATCGGCTTGAAGGTTCTCATATCGCCCAATAAAATCAAATTCAGTATAAGTTTCTCCATTATCGTTTTTTTTATACAAGTTTTCGGTCATATAATTTGAAGGCAATGTTATCTGGCTCATAATAAACCCCTTAAAGTCAATGCCCATAATTTTTGATTTTTGATCTAAACCTTTTTCAGACCAAACAGCCGGAGTTTTTTGCCACCAGTGATAAAGGGATACCAAAAGGTCATACGGATTACGAACAAATGTAAATTTAAAATAACTCTCCCATTTCTCTTCCCCCAAATACAATTTTATAGTTTCAAAAGAACTATGCTTATCTAGTTTCAAATCGCTATTCGTAATTGGAATCGAAAGTTCATATTCAGGCAAACAACCCAGAATCACATCTTCTTTTCCAAGAAAAGGCAACAGATTCCTGGTTATACTAGTTCCAGCAGTTTTCATGAGATGCTGAAATATAAACCCATGCTTGTGTGAGATAATCATCCTAGAATTTTATAAATTATTAATTTCATATATTTCATTATAAATTGAAAAAAATATGGATTTACTATCTTTCCTCAACTGTAAGAATTTGATTTGCTTTAACATTTTCAATTTTTTGAATTTTATGATTTGGCCAATATACCACTATTGAATCTGCCCTGGCACATGAACCAAGCCCAAAATGAACCCTGCTGTCATTTTGAACATCGTTTTGCATTCCCCCGTTTTGTTCTCGTAACTGTGCCTTACCATTGGCATAAAGTAAAACCCTGCTGCCAATACCATCGCGGTTACACGTTTTTCCTTTTAAACAAATTTTCAACCAATGGTTATTATTCCTATTGTTTCTCAACATGAAATATTGTTGGGTATTAATAAATATGTGTGCCTGTCCTTTGTTTGCAACCAACAAATCAAAAAATCCATCGTTGTTGTAATCGGAATAAGATACCGGCCCCGTAATTCCCCAATGATACTCCAGCTTTCCGGGATTGGTTACTAGTTTAAACTGAGCATTCCCGTTATTAACCAGCAAAGCATCAAATCCACCGGAATAATAATTCAGTTTCACCAAATAGATATCCAAATCGCCATCGTTGTCGAAATCGGACATAACCGCCCCTGAAGCAGAAAAAAGCGAATCGGAAAAATAACTGATACTTTTCTCGACATAACCTGTATCCACTGTTCCTAAAAACAACCGGCAATTGTTTTTTACAACCTTCATCTCTTCAGAAGGCATAAAATCACTGAATTTACCCTTTAAACTAACAATCCCTCCTCCAATATTCGTTGATGAAAACCAGAAAAATTGCCATATCCCTTTCCCTTTCACATACGAAAGGGTCACCCCTTCACTTTCTTCTCCCGATGGAGAAGAAACATACTTTAAAGAATCTTTTAATTGAAATTCTTCAACATTTTGCATTTTTTCTTCTAATTGATCTCCTCGGAAAAAATTCATTTTGTTGTGCTTGAATGCAGCCACTCCTAAAATAACTGAAAAATCAGAGTTCGCCCTGAAAAAGATTGTGTCGGGAGTTCCTCCTTCAATTTTCATTCGAAGCAAAATCAATGAATCACCCACTAATTCCTGATTATTCATGCCTGAAGGTCTAATAACAAAGAGGTCGTTGATGCAATCACCGTTAAAATCGCCACTTAAGGTTTCAACCGTATTGAAAATTGGAGGATAATTATTGAAGGGTTGGATAGAAATCTTATTCAACGAAAGTTTAAGATTTTCTTTATTATCGGAATCGAAATATAGAGGCAGAGCTCCACTCAACAAAATTTCCATTTTTTTATCATTGTCAACATCGGTCAACATACTAAAATCAGAATAAGGAAGTGAAAAATTATTCTCTTTCGGCATATCGGCAAATATTCCATTCCTGTTCAGAAATATTTTTGAGGGGGCAATGCCATCGGGTCGTTTAGCAGCTCCTTCATACAAATCAAGATCACCATCGTTATCTACATCAACCCAAAGGGGCGATCGGGCACGGCATTGGTTATCAAGAACAGTACGTTGCTTTGCCACATCCATAAACTTCTTACCCCCATCGTTTACAAACAGCATATTCCCGTAAAAATCATCATCAGGAGCAACACCCCTTCCCCCTCCTACCAACTGGATCAGATCAAGGTCGCCATCGTTATCAAAGTCAGCCCATTGAGCGCCATGAGTGTCCTTTTTACCAGTCAGGAAATTGAATTCATCTGTACAATCAATAAATAAACCTTGGTTATTTTTATACAAAATTCCGGAATCAATATGGTTATTAACCCATACATCAACGAACCCGTCCCCATTAAAATCGCCCCAGGCAATACCATACGTTTGCTTGTTTTCATTTTTAATGCCACAGGTATT